>Ga0268299_1001088_pt1 | contig 57356 bp, 43 predicted proteins | sample NOBtaG_FD_193484 | JGI IMG/M metagenome (GOLD analysis project Ga0268299, IMG submission 193484) | Activated sludge microbial communities from bioreactor in Nijmegen, Gelderland, Netherland - NOB reactor | ecosystem: Engineered > Bioreactor > Aerobic > Activated sludge | place: Netherlands...
GTTTTAGTTACAGGCACTACGGGATCAGGTAAGTCAACTACTTTAGCGGCAATGATTGATTATATTAACTCTACTAGAACTAGTCATGTTATCACAGTAGAAGATCCTATAGAATTTCTTCATAGAGACAAAAAAAGCTATATTAATCAAAGAGAAGTAGATGTAGACACTAGAAGTTTTTCTGAAGCCTTACGTGGGGCATTGCGCCAAGATCCAGATGTAATATTAGTTGGAGAAATGCGAGATTATGAAACAATAGAAACGGCTTTAACCGCAGCAGAAACAGGACATTTAGTAATGTCTACACTTCATACTTTAGATGCTACAGAAACTATTACTCGGATAGTTTCTATTTTCCCTCCCCATCAACAAAAGGCTATTCGTCTTCAATTAGCTTCTGTACTAAAGGCTGTAATTTCAATGCGGCTAATTCGTTGTGCTGATATGACAGCACGGGTTCCAGCAGCAGAAGTTTTAATTTCCACTCCTTATATTCGTGACTGCATTTGCAACCAAGAAAAAACTAGTTTGGTTAGAGATGCAATTGCTCAAGGGACTTCACAATATGGTATGCAAACCTTTGATCAATCTTTACATGAGCTTTATGCTAAGGGTTATATTGGTTTTGAAGAAGCTTTAGCAGGTGCTACTAACCGAGATGAGTTTATTCTGCGTATTCGAGGTGTTCAATCTTCAGCCGATCAAGCACGTGAAGAACTTGCTCGCTCTTTTCGTGCAGATGATCAAGTCAACAGATATTAAATAAATATTTTTAGGGTAAATAATTTATAAAATTGGGATTTTTTTGATCCTAATGGGTAAGTTTTTTCGTTGCTGATATCAGACTCTCCAAAAAAATAAAATAAACTATATAGCCTGATAAATTTATAAGAGGTAAGATCATGGGAGCAGAAATTATTGCTATAACTAGTGGATTGGATTATGAAACAAATAACTCAGAACATGGTCTAAGTGTCTTGATTGTTGGTGATATAGAAACGGTTAGAAAACAATTGGTTAAGGCACTTGAGAAACTAGATTACCAAGTAACAGATGAACAACCTCTTACTGCCCGTAGAAATGCTAGCAATGAAGCAAAAAACTATACATCAACTAATATTTTAGATTATCCAATTAAGCTCACTGTTGGATTAAAGACTATAGATGATAATACAAAAGCTAGTTTTAATTATGAGATTAAGTATCCTTGGGTAGGTAAAGCAGAAAAACATTTAATCCTTCTAGAGGTTAAATCTATTTGTGCATTGGCAAATCAAGGGGATGCTACTAATACTTGCCTTTCTTGTGGGACATTGGCAACTACAGATTCTCGCTTTTGTCGTCGTTGTGGGACATTGTTAGCACTACCTGAACCCGCAGAACTAGAAGTTTTGGTTTTAACTGCAAAGGTAAAAAACGCTTATGATTACTTAATGTTTGGTACTATTTGTCTTGTTATAGCTTTAATTTGTTTACTAATAGTAACTTTTGTTCCTGTAGCTAGTCCAAAATTATTAAAACTATTTAAGGTATTAAAAGTTTTTGGAGTGATAGCTTCAGGTGGAATTATCTTTGATCTATTTTGGACATATAAGCTAAGAGAGCTAATTCGTGGGAAAGTTAGCATTAAGCAAAATAAAAAATTACCTGTTAAAGAAGTAATCATGCTGCCTGTTAAAAGGACACTAGAGCCTACATACAGACTTGATCCTAATAATAACAAAATAGGGCGTACTACAGGAGAATTGGTTTATCGCCAACCACCTCCATCAGTTACTGAACATACTACAGACTTGTTGCCAGCAGAAAGGACTAATATTAGTAATAATTACTGATATAAATGATATTTTTACAAAAATTTATTAAATTTTTGTAAATTTTATTTGAAAACCTATCAAAATAAGTGTTACTATCCTTAAACACTAAGATAATGTTCCTAAGTAGTATGAAATCCTTGCCCGTTACTTAGTTTATAATACTGGTTTTATTTTTAATATATAACCTCTATTTCTAATTTTAATCTCTTTCCCCTCAAAATAATTATAAGTAAATAAAATTGCTAATATTTTGTATGTATTTTGGAAACAAATACGTCTTGATTAACAAAACTAAAATCTACTTAAAAGAGAGGGTAACGAGTATGAGTAGTGTTTATCAAAAAATTGGTGGTAAAAAAACAATAGATATAATTGTAAATAAATTCTTTGAGAAAAATTTACGTGATAGTAGGGTATCAACTTTACTAAACAAAGTTGATTTAGAAAGTCAAAAATTTAGGACAACTGTTTTTTTAGGGTTGCTAATGGGTGAGCGATTTTCTCATAAAAACAGTAGTGTTCATGGTAAATATTTACATCTTCAAGATTTAACAGAATTTGAATTAGATGCTTTTGAGGAAAATTTATACGTTGTTTTGAAGGAAATGAATTTGCTTGTTTTAGTTCCAACAGTTTCTAACGGATTAAAAGCTATCCGTCTTATGAGCAAAGTTTATCAAAACAACACAACTAATCATTGAGCGGCTAAATGTATGTATTGATATTTGGTCTTAGAGTCATTCATAATCTAGTTTTTAGCTTTAATTAGGTAGTTAAAAACTATTATGAGTAAGATTAGTTATGAAAAGACTCTAAGTCTAGCTCTTAGAATGATTAGCCGCCGCGCTCAATCTGTTTCACAACTTAGAGAAAAGTTAGAGGAGAAAAGTCCTGCTAGCGATGAAGTGATTGAACAAGTAGTTAATAGATTATTAGAGTTAGGTTATCTTAACGACGGCAATTTTGCTTATCAATATGCAACTAATAAATTGAGCGTCAAAACCTTTGGGCGTAATCGTCTTAAACAAGCTTTAGTAGAAAAGCAAGTTTCTGTAGAAGTTGTAGAACAAGCACTTTCTCAAGTTTTTGATGAACAAAGTGAAGATGAGCTTTGCGAGCAAGCAATAAAGAAGTACTTGCGTATACATGGAAAACCTAGCGATATTAAAGAAAACAAAAAGATTTTTGGGTATTTAATACGTCTGGGTTTCCCTTATGACTTGGTAATAAAGAAAATTCGTGCTATTAGACAAGACATCTCACTAGAGGAGTAGCTTTTTCTAATGGCAACTTTTGATGAAATGATTCTGACACATAGGCTTTTTATGCGAGGGTATCCTTTTTCTCGCTATAAAATTGCTCCTATTTCTCACCCATTAACAAAACCTCTCTCACAAGCAAAAATAGCATTAATTACTACAGCAGGTCTTTATGTAGAAGGACAACCTAAGTTTAACTCTTCTATAAAATTAGGAGACCCAGCTTTTAGAGAAATTCCAAACAACATTGATGTACAAAGTCTTAAAGAAGGTCATCGTAGTAGTGCTTTTGACCACAAAGCAATTGAGCAAGATAAAAATGTAGCTTTTCCCTTAGATCGTTTTCGAGAAATGGTAGCAGCAAAAGAAATAGGCTTGCTTAATCATCGTCATTTTAGTTTTATGGGTGCAATTATTGGCCCAGGAGATTTAATTAATAAAACTGCTCCAGAAGCAGCAAAATTATTAAAAGATGATGGGGTAGATATTGCCTTTTTAACGCCAGTTTGACCTATGTGTAATCAAACTGTAGGTTTGATCCAATCTGCTATTGAACAAGTAGGAATTAGCACAGTTTCAATTACTTTACTTAAGGAAGTAACAGAAGCTATCAAGCCTCCAAGAGCAATGTTTGTTCCTTATCGACTAGGCTTACCATTGGGAGAGCCTAACAATATTGAGCTACAAAAACAAATAATTAGAAGTGCTTTAGCTTTACTAACACGCTCAGATGTTCCAGTTTTAACAGAATTTTCTCCCGAAAAACCAACTTAAATTTTATGGGTATTTATTCAAAATATTGTTTTCCTTACATAATGGATTTAGCTCTCTCTAGCAATGCGATTGCTCGGTATCGACAAAATTTGCTTTTAAGCGTAAAAGGTGACATTTTAGAAATAGGCTTTGGCACAGGGTTAAATGTAGCTAATTATCCTAAATCTACAAAAAAGATCGTTACTATTGATTCTAATGAGGGAATGAATAGTTTAGCTAAAAAGAGGATTCAAACTTCTAAAATAGAAGTAGAACATCACACTTTAACGGCTGAAACTCTGCCCTTTGCAGATCAGACTTTTGACACTGTGGTTAGCACTTGGACTTTATGTAGTATTAGCAATGTTGACCAAGCTTTAGTAGAAATTTACAGAGTCTTAAAAGTTGGAGGACAATTTCTTTTTCTTGAACATGGCTTAAGCAATGAAAAAAATGTCCAAGTTTGGCAAAATCGGCTTAATTCACTAGAAAAAATAATTGCTGATGGGTGTCATCTTAACCGGCATATTACTAATTTAGTAGCAAAACAGCCTTGGCAGATTAGCGAAGAAAAACAATTTTATATTTCAGGTGTCCCAAAAATTTTAGGTTATATGTATCAAGGTGTTGCAATAAAAAAGTTTGATAAAAAACAAATAGGTTAGAGTAATTACTTACTCTAACCTTCAATGTATTGCTGTGTTAGAAAAAATCTTAAAAACTAGAAAATATTCGTTTCATAAGGTCTAATTCCAGTGCTAGCCAAATCTCTTGCTTTATTAATAAAAACACTTCTACCAAAAGTTTTATTTGCTTTTCCATTACAACTAAATTGTCCTGAATAACTAGACTGAAGCTTATCAAATAAAATTGTGTCTATATTGCGCTCTATATAAGTGCTTAATTTTTCTTTTATTTGGACATTTAATTTAGGAAATAATTTTCTATCAAGAGTTAAAATATAAGCTTGTGTAGTGTTAGATGTAGTGTTAGATGTAGTATTTGTTGTAGGTCTAGTTATAGGTATTATTGTAGGTCTAAAACCTATTAGACAATTTGATATTTTAGCAAATTTTTTAGCTAAAGTAATATTACTAAATTTTTTAATGAAATGACTAGCAGAATCTATTAGCTTGGCAACCTCTGTAACTATTTGACCAAAGTCTTGTATATTTAGGTTTTTATCTGTAGTAAGGCGTTGTGCTAAGGCTAAATTTTTACTAGCATCTTCAGTTGTACGACTAGCATTATTAAAAGCAGAGGATTGATTAAGATTTTGTGAGGATAGATTAAGGCTATTACCTATTTTTAGGCTCATAAATACTCCTACAAAAAATGTACAAAATAATAATTATTTGCTAGTTAAAAATTATAAGATGAGGAGATAGATAGTTGCCCAACTTATCGTCAAATTGGATAGCTTTGTTGCCCCAGAATAGTAAAATCTTAATTTATCCTTTAGAATCAATATTTTATAAAAGGACATAAATTTTGAAAACCAAATTATTTATCTTAATACTATGTTTATTTGTAACTAATTTATCTTGTCAAACTAGTGAAAAAAACTCAGAAAGAAACCAAGCTGTAGTAAAACTTACTTTTCAAGCCAAAGGTGTAGTAAAAGAAATTAATTTAGAAAAGAAAAAGCTAAAGCTAGACCATGAAGAAATTAAAGGCTATATGGAAGCAATGACAATGGATTTTTATGTTAATGAAAAAAACTTACTAGAAAATATTAAGGTTGGTGACAAGATAAACTTTACTCTAAAACATGAAGCAGGGATAGATACTATTACAGAAATACGTAAAATACAGTAATTAAACAATCAAGTAATTAAAAGAAAATGTTAATAAAAAAATTAATCAATAATTAATAGACGCAAAAGCAAAAAGTCGAGTAAAATAACAGGCTTCAAAATCAAGGCAAAATTAATGATAGGCACTAAAATATCGCATTACACCATCTTAGAACATATTGGTGTTGGCGGAATGGGCAATGTATACAAAGCTTTTGACCCCCGACTTGATAGAATTATTGCGTTAAAAATACTTCATCCAACAGCTATGGCAGATGAAGCTAAACGCCAACGCTTTATGCAAGAAGCACGTATAGCTTCAGCCCTAAACCATCCTAATATCATTACTATTTATGAAATTGGTCAGGAAGCAGAAAACTGTTTTATTGCAACAGAATTTGTTGAAGGACAAACACTTAGACAAAAATCTCAAGGCAGTGCCTTACCCATACCTACCGTTTTAGAAATTGCTACACAAGTAGTTAAGGCTATGAAAGTAGCACATAAAGCAGGAATTATTCACCGAGATATAAAGCCAGAAAATATAATGATTCGTCCTGATGGTTATGTTAAAGTCTTGGATTTTGGATTAGCAAAACTCTTAGAAGTAGATTTAGCCGTAGGTGCTAGCATTCGCCGACCTGCACAAATTATTAAAACAGAAAATAGCTTAGTTCTTGGCACAGTTCGCTATATGTCCCCAGAACAAGTTCAGCATTTACCAATTGACCATCGCAGTGATATTTTTTCTTTCGGAATATTACTTTATGAAATGCTTACAGGACAACTTCCTTTTGCTGGACAAAAGGCTATTGATATTGCTTATGAAATTATAGGAGCTAATCCTATTCCCTTAAGTGAAGTTGCTAGCGTTCCTGTTAGCCAATTTCAATTTTTAATTAATCGCTGTTTAGAAAAAGATCCTGCTACTCGTTATCAGGATACAGAAGATTTACTTAAAGACTTAAGACAGTTACAACGTCGTTTAGAAGTGTCTAAATCTAACAATGAGAATGATTTATTATCAGAAGAAATAATAGCACCAACACTTAGTCGGCCATCAATTGTTATTTTATATCCCGATAATTTAACAGGTAATCCACTACTTAATTGGTATCGAATTGCTTTAGTAGAACTGTTAACGGCTCGTTTAAGTTGGAATGTTGCTTTAGATGTAGTTAGTCATCGGCAACTAGCCGATGTTTTTTACCAGCTTAGCTATGATTTAGCTCAAGATACTGACAAGCCTATTTCCTGGGAAACGGCTCGTAGAGTAGGGGTAGAAAGATTTTTTCTTAGCTCTTTTACTTTACTAGGAGGTTTTCTTACATTTTCCCTTCATTCCTATGAAGTTAGCACAGGGCAATTAGGATTTTCACTAACGCTAAGACGTATAGAAGAAGAATTATTTACACTTATAGATGAAATAGCTTTACGTATTGAACGAGAACTACAAGTAGATAAAGAGGATATTGAAGCTCCAAAGGTGATAGACCTAGTAACTAACTCTGTAGCTGCTCTTCAGAACTTTGAAACCGCCTTTTGTTTTTATCAAAAAAATGAATGGGAAAAAGCAGCAGAAAGTTTTCAACAAGCAATTAATTATGATAAACGCTTTGCTCTTGCCTATTATTATTTATTTCATATTAAACGAAGCCAAAATAAAACTGACTCTAACTTGTACTTAGATAGTGCTTTAGAGCATTGTGGCAGAGTAAGTGAAAGTGAACGCTTGTTGATTTTGCTAGAAAAAGCTTCAATACAAAAAGATTATACTAATCAATTAAGATTGGCAGAAGAACTAGTAGCACAATACCCAAGGGAAAAGGGAGGCTATTTGTTTTTAGGTCAAGCCTATCATTGGCGTGGAGACTATGAACGAGCTTTTGTTATTTTCCAACAAGCTTTATCTTTTGATAATCGCTTAATATTTTATAGAGCGCAAGTTTCTTTAGGTATTAGCCATGTAGCAGAAAGTTATTTAGATACAGGAAATTTTGATAGAATTGAACAATTAGCCAGAAATCATTCACAAAATAACTGGTTAACAGATTTGCTTTTAGGCGTGATTTCTTATTATCGGCGAGATTACTTAAGCGCAGAAAAATCATTTAGCCAGGCAGCAAAAGCCAGCAAAAGTATTATTCCTGGTATTTGGCAAGCAAGAATCTATCTATTAAAGGGACAAATTGAAATTGCTTCTGAACAACTACAAGCTTTATCAAAAGAGGCTGTAGGACAAGACTTGTCATGGTGCTTACGTGATTTAACTGAAAGCTTACGCTTGCAAGGACGTTTAAGAGAATGGCTAGATTTAGTTTTTATACACCAAAACCAATTAACTGCTCTAGTAGATGAAGATCCAGCAATGATTGCTCAATTTTGGCAAGCATATTTCTTTGAGCAAATTGGGGATATAGAGCAAGCACTAAAAATCTATGAAATGGCTTTAGAAGAACTTAAAATTAGTAAACCTTCTGTAGTTGAAATAGTTATGGAAGCTTGGGCGCGTCTTCATTTAGGAAGAATGTTAGCACTTTTAGGTAATTATGAGCGTGCTTCAGAGCTAGCTGAGCAAATAAAGCTAATTGGCCGGAATATGCCAAATACTAAGATTGAGCGATTAGCTTTATTTTTATGGGGAACAATAGAATTTTACCAAGGTAATTATGAGGTAGCAGCACAACTGCTAGAAAAATCTATTTGGTCATATACAAATGGTGCTAGTTTGGCTGTAAGAACTTTAGCCCAGTGTTTACGCCAATTAAAGCAATATCAAAAGGCAATAGAAATTTTAGAGAATTTACAGCCTTATGCTACCTTAAATAGTGCAAGCTATTTTTGTTCTGCTGCACAAATAGATTTAGAACTAGCTAAAACTTATGAGGCAAAAAAAGATATAGCACAAGCCAAACATTACTATCAAAAATGTTTGCAATATTGGCAAATGGCTGATACAGACTTTTTAGGTAAACTAGAAGCAGAAACAGGGCTAGAACTTTTATCTCGTTGATAATTATAGATAATAAATAGTTGTATAAATAGATCAGTAATTAAAATTTTTCTTAAGTAGTTGATAAAGCGGCTAGAGATATTGACATAAACTGTGTTATATTTCTTGCCAACTAAAAGTAAAATTTACCTTATTGATTGGAAATTCAACTATATAATCTAGGTTTTAATTAATAAATACTAACTTGATTATTTAGGGGAGGTCACCATTACTACCTCAAACGAAACACCACAAACAGAAACAAAAACAACTAGCGATCCATTGCTTAATAGCGTATTTGAGGGCAAGTATCGTATTGAGACAAAGATAGGAGAAGGTGGTATGGGTATGGTGTATAAAGCACACCATATTTTAATGGATCGCCCAGTAGCAATTAAATTTTTACACGCTGATAGAACGGCTGACCAAACTACTTTAGATCGTTTTAGACGAGAGGCTATGGCATCGGCAAAAATCAACCATCCTAATGCTTGTGCTGTAACAGATTTTGGTATTTCAGCAGATAATACATTTTACTTAGTGATGGAGTATTTAAGCGGTCGTAGTTTACGAGATAGACTAAAGGCAGAAAAGAAACTTTCTTTTGAAGATGCTGCCAAAATCCTCTATCAAATGTGTGCTGCTGTAGAATCGGCGCATAAACGTAACATCGTACACCGAGACTTAAAACCAGATAATGTATTTTTGCAAATGGAAGACGGCCAAGAAACTGTTAAGGTGATTGACTTTGGTATTGCAAAAATGACCAACACCGGTACTAAAACTATAGAAGGTTTAACTGAAGCAGGAATGATTGTTGGTACTCCTTATTATATGTCTCCTGAGCAATGCCAGTCTGATAACCTTGGGCCTAGAGCAGACCTTTATAGTATTGGTGTAATGCTTTTTGAGATGATTACAGGGCATCTTCCTTTTAGTGGTGAATCACCTTTATCTATTGCCTTAAAACATTTAAGTGAGCCTGTTCCATCACCTCGTAAATATTTACCTGATATTCCAGAAGAAGTTGAAGAAGTTATAATGAAATCTATGGCTAAAAAGCCAGAAAGCCGCCAAGAGTCTGTTTTGCAACTAGCTAGAGAATTTGCACAGGCTGTAGGAGTAAGTGGTACAGGAGCATTACTTAGTGGTGATTATGCCTCTTTAATGAATGCTGATACTGCGGATGAAGCTGCCACATTAAAGCTTAAAAACCGTCAAACTACCGAAGTAGACCCTTCAAATATAGACGAAAAATCTGCTACAACAGAAATTAATGCTGGTCGTAAGACTACTGAAATGGGTGGAAAGACAAAAAGTCTTGGAAAAAATGTTGACACTAATGAGCAGAAAAAATCTGGAAAAACTCCTCATCATGGTGGCACATTAGCTATGGGTAAGCAAAACTCCTCTGGTGGCACATTAGCTATGGGAAGTGCAAAACGCCCTGTAGAAGAGGATACAAGCCAAGAAGTTGTTTCTGCTCCTCCACCTTCACGTACACCACTTTATATAGCTATTGCAGCGGTTGTATTAGTTGTTGGTGTAGTAGGAATTTGGAAATTTACTAGCAGCCCAACACCAGTTGCAACTAATAGTCCAACACCAGTTGCTAGTGTTAGTCCTGTAGCTAAAGAGGTTCCTGGCATAATGGTTGAAATTAAAGGCGGAACTTTTAGAATGGGACGCGATGAAGGAAAAGACCAATTTGGTAATGATATTGAGCCTCAAGAAACTCCAGCCCATCAAATTACAGTTAAAGATTTTTATTTAGGTAAATATGAAGTAACTAATCGAGAATACGCAGAATTTCTTCAAGCAACAAGCTATAAAACTCCACCAAATTGGAATCCAACAGTAGAAGGTGTAGGGGATCAACCTGTTGCTAATGTAGATTGGGCCGATGCAACAGAATATTGTAAATGGCGAGCAAAAAAAGATAATAAACCTTATCGTCTCCCAACAGATGAAGAATGGGAATATGCTGCACGTGGTACAGAAAACAGACTTTATCCCTGGGGATCTCTATGGGAGCCAGGCATTGCTAATACAAAAGAGCTAACAGGCGGTAATGGTACACTTCTTCCAGTTATTAGCCAATCTTTAACTAAAGATATTAGTCCTTTTGGTGTTATTGCTATGGGAGGCAACGTTTCCGAATGGACATCATCAGATGCTACATTGTATCCAGGAAATCCTAATGCTGTAGAAAAAGGCTTAAAAGTTGCTCGTGGGGGTAATTTTGGTAGTGCAAAACCTACTTCTGCTTCTACAACACGGCTGCTTAACCCACCTAATCTAAAAGATTCACATTTAGGTTTTCGTTTGGCAATGGATAAAAATTAATGCTTTTCTAAAACCTGGGGTTAATAATTATGAGAATAATTAAACTTATTTGGGCATTATTGCTGGTTTTCTCTTTAAGCTTTAATGTTGCTGCTCAAGGAAAAAAAATTGGTGCTTCTGGTGTTGGAACAGGGGATAAATCTGGTAGTAATTCAGGAGATAAACCTAAGAAAGTAATAGGTGCTACAGGTGTAATAAAAGGTGAAGACACCACAAATGCTAATATTTCAAAACCCCCTCCTCCCCCTCCTCCAAGCTTAAGTCGTATAGTTGTTATTGCTACTGGTGCTGCTGAAGCAGAAGTCTTAGTTAATAATAAACCTTATAAGTCTGATAAAGATGGGGCAACAAAATTTATTGATATAAAGCCTGGTACAGCAAACCTAATTGTTAAACATCCAGACTTTGAACCATTCACAGAATCACTTACTTTAGAAAAAGGTAAAGCTATCACTAAAGTAGTTAAATTAACCTCTAAATATGGAGATGTTAAATTAGGTGGTATTCCAGAAGGCTCAAAGATTTTTATTGATGGTGAAGAGAAAGCAACAGATTCTATAAAACGTGATGGTGAAGAAATTTCCTTAAGCCGGCTTCCTGTTGGAATTAGAAAGCTAAAAATTACTCATCCTGACTATATTACTCGTGATGAAGAAATAGAAATTAAGCCAGGCGAAGAATTGACCGATGCTAAAGGCTTAGTTTTAGCTACAGCAGATTTAACTTTAGCCTCTACAGCAGGTGCAGAAGTTTACATTGATGATGAGCCTAAAGGTAAAGTTTTACCGGATGGTACAGTAGTAATAAATGCTATAAAACCAGGTGAAAGAAAAATCCGAGTAGTTAAAGATGGCTATGAAGAAAAAATGCTGATGGAAAAACTAGCCATCGGGCCAAAGGCTTTGGAAGTTAAACTAGTCCCAATCCCTAATACAGGAGAATTTTTTGAAGCTTTTAATGAAGGATTAAAAGATTGGAATGCTCCATCAGATTGGGGACTAAATGCTGCAAAACTTATTGTTAAAGGGCAATCAAAGCTAGGTATTCCTAAAAATAAAATTTTTCGAGATCTAGATGGGGGATTTGCCTTAAAAATGCTTAATGGAAAAGGAATTGCTTGGGCTTTAAGAGTTAATAATAAAGATCAAAATTACTATCTATTTCATCTATCTGGCCCTAATGGTAAAACACCTAATGTGATGAGAACTTATATTTGTCAAGATGGTAAGTTAGACTTAAATAATTTTGCTAGATCAACCAAAGTTAATACTATTACTTTGAGTCCAGAGTATTTTTACAGAATTAGAATTTCTGTAAGAGGCAATAAAATAGAAACATTTATGACTGCCAACCAAGGCCCGGAAGCAGGTACAGAAATACCAATAGATGTTTTTGTAGATGAAAATAACACTTTTACTTATGGAAATATTGCTTTTACTACAATTGATGGTGAAGAAGTGATGATTGATGACGTAGGTGTTAAGCCTGTAGAAACAGCCGAAGAAAAAGCAGCTAAAGAGCAAAAAGCTAGTAAGTAAAAACTATAACATTCTATATTTGTAAGCTTTGTTAAAAGTTAAATAGGAGATGCAAAAGATTTTATTTGCATCTCCTATTTAGTTTTAAGCAATCCCGATTGACTGCAAACCTTGAACTGTTAAAACAGCTAAGATGTATCCAACGGCTGTATAAAAAACTAACTGTACTAAAGCTATTTTCCATGAGTTAGTTTCTTTGCGAACAATAGCAACCGTAGAAATACATTGTAGAGAAAAGAAAAAATAAATAATCAGCCCAATAATTGTAGCAGTAGTAAAAATAGGTTTATTACTAGCAGAAAATGTAGCCGAGCGCATTTGCTCAAGTAAGCCTTGTTGTTGAGTTTCTTCGTCTTCACCTGGTACATGAAAAACTATTGCCATAGTGCTTACAAAAACCTCTCTTGCAGCAAAAGCAGAAATTAAGCCTACACCAACCCGCCAATCAACTCCCATTGGACGTAAAACAGGCTCCATAACTTTACCAATTTGAGCAGCAAATGAATTATCTAACTCTGATTTAACAATCAAAGCAGGTTTGCTATTTGCACTAGCTAAATTATCTATAGGTTGTTGTGAACCTAAACCAAAATTAGATAATAGCCATAAAATAGCAGAAATTATTACAATCGGTGTTCCTGCTTTTTTTAAGTAAGAACTAGAACGTGACCAGGTTAAGAAAAAAATAGGCTTCCATTGAGGGATGCGGTAAGCAGGTAGTTCCATTGCAAGCATTGACAAACTTCTACGACGATAAGCTAGACGACCAACTAAGCCAGCAATTAATGCAGAGAGTAGCAAACTAGCAAAATAAATTCCTGCTAAAACTAGCCCAGCTTGCCAGGAAGAATCTGTTGGAAAAAGTGCTGCTAAAAGTAGCGCATAAACTGGTAATCTTGCGCTACAACTCATTAAAGGCAGAATCCAAATTGTTAGCAAACGCTCTCGTTTTGTAGGTATAGCACGAGTAGCAAAAACAGCCGGAATAGCACAAGCAAAACCAGAAAGCATTGGAACAAATGAACGTCCATGTAAGCCTAAAGCTGATAAAGGACGGTCAACAAGTGCTGCTCCACGTGCTAGATAACCAGAGTCTTCTAGTAAAGTCATTAGAAAAAATAAAATAACAATTTGTGGAAAAAATACTGCTACTGCACCAACACCTTGAATTAAACCTTCTGCTAGAAATTTAGTGGCTATATTGTCACCTAAAAGTAAAATTGTTTGGTCGCTTAACCACTTAAAACCATTATCAATGCCATCCATAAAGGGCTGAGCTAGCCAAAAAATAGATGCAAAAAGTAAACTTAAAATAATAAAAAAAATAGGAAACCCTAAATATTTATTTAATACTAGTTGGTCAAAACGTGCTGTTAAACTATCTTGAAGACGTAAAGCTTGAGGATTTTTTTTAGTGATTACCTCATTATCTACCAATATTTTTCTAATAGCGTTATAAGCAGCAATAGGTTCATCTGACAAGCTTTGAAGAGGATTTTCTAAAATAGGATTATTAATAACTTTATGTAAGGTTTTAACTAGTTCTGCCGCGCCTTCTCCAGTGCGTCCATCTACTGCAATTACTGGTACTTTAAGAGATTTTGCTAGTTTTTCTATATCTAATGACTGTTCTAAGCGTGTAAGTAAATCTACCATTGTAACAGCTATTACCATTGGCTTTTGTTGACGAGCAGCAAATCCAGCAAATTTTAAGTGACGTTCCATTTGACTAGCATCAATTACTAATACAAAAGCATCAGGTTTAACTAATGGATGTTTACCTGTAAGAACTTGACAAGAGAGTTCTTCTTCTTGGGATGGGGAAAAAGGGCTATGAACACCTGGCAGGTCAACAATTTTAAGCACTTCCCCAAAGGCTGATTTGCTTTTTCCTTCGGATAAAGTCACCGTTACACCTGGATAATTAGCTGTATGAAAACTACCGCCTGTTAGAGCATTCATCAAAGTAGTTTTACCAGCATTAGGCATTCCTACTAAACAAACTGTTAAATCTTTTTTTTCACTACTACTTTTATCATTAGAAAGAGTTACTGAACCCATATCCAGGCCGCCTCCCGTCGTCTTAACGCTAGGCGTGTTCCACGTACAGAAACCACTAAAGGATCTCCAAATGGAACTGCTTGCACTACAGCCACTTCTTCTCCAGGTGTTAAGCCTAAGTCTAATAGACGTAAACAATCTTCATCAGGCCCATCTAATTTTTCAATGGCTCGCCACTCATTATAAGGTAAGTCCGTTAATCGCATACTTTTTCCCATAACCAAACTACTTATTTAATTTAATTACAAAGTCAAACAATATAATTTAGTTAGCTATTTGTCTAGTTAAGCTTGGATAAGAAAATGAAAATCAGTTTCATTTATTTTTATAAAAGAAAGGTAGAGTTTAATAAATAAACTGTCAATATCCCTTTCCGATAGAGTGATATAGAGCAATTAGGCTAATTTATTTGGATTATTTTATCTAGTTGTTTGACATAAGTTAGAGGGAAAACTAGAATGAAGCTATGAGTCGAGCAAAAAACATTCAACCTGTGACTGTAGAATTATTAAAAGAGAGTTATTTAGCAAAACAAATGGCTATAAGAGCGCGTTTAGCAGAGTTCCAAGCCATTTATAAAACAGCCGATGACATAAAATTATTTGAAGAGCTAGTTTTTTGTATTTTTACTGCTGGAGCTAGTGCGCGAATGGGTCTTAAGTGTATTGAAAAAGTACGCTCGGTTTTGTTAAATGGCTCGGAAAGCGATATTTTATCAGCAATTACAGGTTCTCATCTTTATGCAAGAGATCGTGCAGGTTATATTGTTCATACACGTAATTATTTACAGCAAGAATGTGGCTTAAAAATGCGTCAAAAGCTGGAAAGTTTAACTGATAAGGAAGCAAGGCGTGATTTTTGGGCATCTAACAAAGGTGTTAAAGGTATTGGTTACAAGGAAGCTAGTCATTTTTTACGTAACATCGGGTATACAGATTATGCAATTTTAGATAAACATATTTTACGTAGTTTGCATGAGTTAGCAGTAATTGATGATCCAAAACCACCAACGAACAAAAAAAAGTATCTTGCAGTAGAAAAGCTTATGCAAGAATTCGCAGAAACAATAAAAATAAACTTTGATGAATTAGACTTGTTACTTTGGTCTAATAAAACAGGTGAAATATTAAAGTAGCAACTAGGGGTCAATCTTAAAACAGGTGAGGTTAAGTTATGAAAAAACCAACTATAATAACTTCTCGTCTACTTACTAGCTTAATGGCAATTATTTTGATTTGTCTAACGGCTAGTTTTAGTTATGCTCTTGGTGCAGATAAGCAACTACGTAAGGCTCAACAAGAATTTGAGCAAGGTAACTTTGAGCGTGCAGAAACACTTTACCAAGAGATAATTAACAAAGATGCTAAAGACATAAAAGCTTATATTGGGTTAGGCCAAGTGTATTTAAAGGCAAGAAACCTGGTTGGAGCATTTGAAATAGGACTAAAAGCCTTAGAGCTAGACGCTAAACATCCTCGCGCACGTGCTATTGTTGGTATGGCACTTCTTAGGTCTGGTTATATAGATAAATCACGGGATCAGCTTCTTTATGCTTTACAACTAAATCATCGAGATGATTTAGCTTTAGCTGCAAGTGCTGAAATAGATCTTTATGAAAATAGAGTTTCAGAAGCTTATCAGAAATTAAAACAAGCAACAGATATACGCCCATCAGAAGGCGATCATTGGTTAGTTTTAGCTCGTGCTGCTTCGCGTCAAGAATTTTTTAAGGAAGCTGCCGAGGCATTAAGACAATTTCTACAAAACTCTCCTAAAACAGATGTAGACCGTCGAGAACGTATTGAAGGCGTAATTAGATTTTATACTTATTTAGGCGATACTCATTTATATCAAATTCGTGGTAAAACAGCTTCTATTCCACTAAAAATAAAAATACGTCGCCCACATTTAGAAATAAAAGTTAATGGAAAAGAAACACTTCGCTTTGTAATTGATACAGGTGCAGGACTTTGTGTTATTTCGCCTGAAGCGGCTGCAAGAATAGGTGTAAAAGAAGTTGCTCGTGGAGGTGAAGCACGTGCTGTTGGAGGTGATGGAGCATTCCCTATTGTGTATGGGGTGATTGATGAAATGCAGTTAGGTGATATAAAAGTTTCTATGATTCCAACCTATATTCGCAAAGTTCATTCGCCAGCTAATGCTAAGGCTGAAGATATTGCTGATGGCTATTTAGGTCTTTCTCTTCTAAGTAACTTTTTGATGATGATGGATTATAAAAATGGTCAATTACAATTGGATATTAATGAAAATCCTACACAAGCAACTAGCAATATTGATGCTAATTCTACAATAGTTCCTTTTCGCACTACAGAAAGTGGTTTAATTAGCGTAGAAACTAAGCTTAATGACGAAGTGACATTAAATTTTATTTTTGATTCAGGGGCAACTAGCTCTGTAATTTCACATAACATTGTTGAGTCGCAAAAGTGGCAAGATAAAGTTGCTTCTGAGACAGTTAAAGTAGTAGGAGCAGCAGGTTTTGCAGACAATATTAAAATACTTAATGCAGGTAAAATTCAATTAATGGATTTAATTAGAGAAAATCTAAGAATGCCAATACTTAACCTAGCACGAATTAATGAGCAAGCAGGTTTTGACCAACAAGGAATTTTAGGCGGTGATTTTCTTTATCACTGCCGGATTTTGATAGATTTTCAGCGTCTACAATTAACATTAACTCCAAATAGTTCTTTACTGAAAAAAATTAAAGAAACTTCTGTGTCAGAAAAGGCTAAAGAGTGAAGTTAAGTTTATATTTAGAAACTTCTGTTGTAGGAGCTTATTTAGATAATGATGAGCCTTTTCGTCGTGATTTAACTATGCGTTGGTGGGAGCATGAGTTATCAAAATATAATGCTACAATTTCTTTGCTTGTAGTTCGTGAACTAGAAAGACTAACTGAACCACATCGCTCAGCTTACCTTAATTTAATTAAATCCTTACCGCAGTTGGATATACCAGATGAAGCAGCAATCTTAGCAGATGGTTATATTAGTAGAGGGATTTTTCATAGAAAATATATTGCAGATGCTTTACATGTAGCATTAGCCTCAGTTTATAAAATAGATTTTTTTGTTACCTGGAATTTTGGACATATTGCTAATATTCATCGCAAAGCAAGAATAAAGCTTTTTAACACGGCAGCAGGATTTTTTGTCCCAGAAATTGTCACCCCAGAGTTCTTAATTTTAGAGCCATTGGACGGGAAAAAATAATGTATAGACGACCTCGATTTTTAGCACAACTTCATACAATTCAAGAAGAAATGGCACGGGAATGTGATTATGATGTAGATCTTTTTGCTGAAATGATTCGACGAGGAACGCCACCTCTTCACGGGCCTAGCCGAGTAATTCGCGGTCAACGAGTCACTACACCAGGACGTAATACCAATAATTTTAATACCAATAATAATTCCTCAAACACTTAAAAACTACAATAGATCAAAAATAAATAATAATTTTTACTAAAAATTGTTTTACTAAAACAAATAATTTTTACTAAAAATAGTTTTACTATTGATCTACTTTATTTATAACAAGATAAAGATAACTGTTAATTTTGTTTTCCTGCTCCGTGACAATGGTTTGGAAATAATTTTACAGTTGGGTTAAACTCTGCTTGTTATTGGTAACTCTATATTTAATGATATTGAAACAATGCTAAACTCTCATTTTAATATTAAGCAAGCTAACCTCATTTTTGAAATTCCAAAAAACACAATTATTTTATGTCTTACTAATAGATCTAATGATTTTTAGTAGGAAATAGGAAAAATGTTTTTCTATTTAGTTAGGAGAAAATTTATTGATGAGTAAAAACAAAACAACTAGAAACTTAACTAAAAATTTAAAAAATAGTGATAATTTATCTACTTCCAACAGTGACCCTAATAATGATTCAGTTGTTGCAAATACCGATGTTAACGAAAGTAATTTTATAGAAATACCAGCCAAAAAAAGTGCTAGTAAAAAATCAAAAGCTGCTGATACCAAAGAATTATCCACAAGTGACAGTAATGCTAAAAATGACAAGACTTCAAAAACTGCTAGTTTAGGAGAAGGAAAACCTATGGTAATAAAAGGTAAAAAGAATCAAGCCAAAACTACGATGCTTGATAATAAATCAGTTAGTGAAGAGAACAGCGTTAAAGCTACAACATATCTTTTACCAATGGATTCTAATGGTGAAGATATTGTTACTAGTAATGAGCTACTGTCTTTGGATGCTCATTTTAACAAGTCATTATTAGAAGATTTTTCTCAAATTTTTTTACGTAGAGCAGAAGAGCGTTATACCAAACATCTTTCTCCAGACCAATTAAGACGCAATATTGCAGAAATGTTAGCTTTTATTTCTCAACGTAAAAGCGGTGAAATCAAAATTCGTACTATTGATATGAGCAAAGCAGGTCTTGATTCTAATGAAGAATTAGTAGCTATAGAAACCTGCATGGAAGACCAACCTTTTATTGTTGATACTACTAAACTTGCTTTTGAAGAAATAGGACTAAGCATTGTTTATGCTGTAGCCTTACTAGTTCCCGTACAACGTGACTATGAAGGAAGACTCTTATCACTGCATCCAGATGATCCAAATATTCAAGTAGAGTCTGTCACCAGATTTATTTTGTCAAAAGTTAAACATTCTCAACGTCGAGAACTAGTCAAGGACTTACATAATCGCTTAACTTTAGCTAGAGCTACTACTACAGCTTTTCTAAGAATGAAAAAATTAGCTAGAGAAATTATTAATGAGTATCACTATTTAGGGCAAATTTACTCATCTCAAAAGGAGTCTTTCCGTCAAGTTTCTCAATTTTTAGGATGGTTATTAGAAGAGCATTTTGTATTTTTTGGGGTTTCATTCTATGAGCCTAGTCTGCTTAAAGACGCTAGCCTTGGGTGTGCTTATGCGTTAAATACAGCTAATAATAACTCTATACCTGTAGCAGAGCGATTTTTCCAACCAAATCACTTTAACCGAGATCGCTTTAGTGAAGGGGAATTAATTAAATTTCATAAGAGCAATATAGATTCTAAAATTCATCGTGCTGGCAGAGTGATAGATGTAATGCTTAGGCGATTTGATGATGCTGGAAACCCAATAGGTGGAGTTATCTTTCATGGACTGTTAACACAAAAAGCTATCACAACTACGGCTGGTTCAGTACCAATGTTTTCTGCTCGATTGGATACAATGTTAGCAGGAGAAGAAGTTGGGCCAGAAAATCATCGTTATCGTGCAATGAGAAAAGCTTTTGATGTAATTCCTATAAAATTCTTGCTAGAAACTTCTCCTAATGGCTTAAAGGATTTAGTGGCTGCAATTATCAAAGCTGAATCAACAGGAGAAGCTGTTGCTCAAGTTGTACTTAACCCAGACCAACAATCTATTTCAGCTTTTATGTTAGTTCCACAAGATGTATTTACAGATAATTTAAGAGAAAATCTGCAATCCACTTTAATTCAAAATACACAGGCTAACTATAGCCATAGACGTGTAACTAGCGGGTATGGGCGTTTAATAGGCTTATATTTTTATCTTGCAGGATGTGAAAATTTTGAACTAACAGCCGAAGAATTAGAAAATCAATTATTAGCTCTTTGTACTCCTTGGACAGACCAATTAGGTCAAGCTCTAAGGTTGCGTTATGATTTAGATACTGCTAAACACCTACAAAGCTATTTTGCTTTTGCCTTTCCTGAATCTTACCAACGTACAACCAGCCCAGAACAAGCTGTTAGAGATGTTGCATTGTTGGAAATGTCATTAAATACTAATGAGATCCGTTTTGATATTTTCCAAGAACCAGAAGATATAGCCCATAACCATGCTAGGCTAAGGCTTTATCATAAGATCTCTGAAAAGGGCGAGCTATTTCTTTCAGATGTTTTGCCTATCTTAGATCATTTTGGATTCCGGGTTATTGATCAAGAAGGTATTTTAATAGATTTAGAAGATGGTGCCCGTATGCAAATGGACACCTTTAGACTAGCTATTGATGGTAAAGTTGAACCTCTTTTTGATCGTAAAGCTTCTCTTGTTAATGCTTTACGTGCGGTTTTCCGTGGAGATATGAGCAATGACCCACTTAATTGCTTGGTTCCTCGTGCAGGGCTAAAATGGGAAGAAGTAGATCTACTTAGAGCCTATGTTGCTTATGCACTACAAATTAGACCAACACTGGCTAGAGAAGCTATTAACCGTGTTCTAACACAACGTTTTGAAGTTACTAGATCTTTAGTAGATTTATTTAACACAAGATTCTTGCCAGATGAAACTCGCAACCTAAATGGAGTTACTACTATTCGTACCAATCGAATAGAACATGCTAGAGAGCGGCTTCAAGATAAACTTCGCTTTATTCAAGATGCAACAGAAGATCGTATTCTAAAAGCTTTAGCAAATCTAATTGAATCTACTAGCAGAACTAATTTTTATCGTTTTGATAAAAAATCTCATTACATTAGTTTCAAAATTGATTGTGCTAAGTTGGATTCTGTTCCAGAACCAAGGCCAAAATATGAAATATTTGTTCATGCAACAACTGTTGAAGGTGTTCACCTTAGAGGAGGAAAAATTGCTCGTGGGGGACTACGTTGGTCAGACCGTTCAGACGACTACCGCACTGAAGTTTTTGGTTTAATGCGTACCCAAATGGTCAAAAATGTTCTAATTGTTCCATTAGGTGCTAAAGGTGGTTTTACCTTAAAGATGGAAAAACCTGGTCAAGATCGACGTGCTTTTGCAGATCAAATGTATGAAACCTTTATTCGTGGTCTTTTAGATGTTACTGATAACATTATTGAAGGCCGCCCTGTTAGCCCTCCTCAAGTTGTTTGCTTTGATGAACCAGACCCTTACCTTGTTGTTGCGGCTGATAAAGGAACTGCCCATTTATCTGATACTGCTAATCGTATTGCTCAAGAATATGGTTTTTGGCTAAGTGATGCTTTTGCTTCAGGTGGTTCTATGGGTTATGACCATAAGATTTATGCTATTACTGCTCGTGGTGCTTGGGCTTGCGCTCGCCATCATTTTTCATTTTTAGGAATTGACCCAGAGAAAGATGTAATTAGCGTTGTTGGTGTAGGCGATATGTCTGGAGATGTTTTTGGTAATGGAATGTTGCTTTCTCGTACTATTAAATTAGTAGGTGCTTTTGATCACCGACATATCTTTATTGATCCAAACCCAGATCCAGAGGAATCTTTTGTAGAAAGACAACGCCTATTTAATTTACCTAGATCTTCCTGGGTCGATTATTCAAAGAAAGTTCTTTCAAAAGGTGGTGGAGTTTTTTCCAGAACAGATAAAGCCATAGCCCTATCTCCAGAATGTAAACAACTTTTAGGAGTAGAAGAGGACTCTTTAGCTCCAGAAATTGTTATTCAAAAAATGCTCACTTTAGATGTTGATATGATTTGGAATGGTGGCATAGGTACATTTATTAAAGCTAGCGAAGAAGAACACGCTGCCGTGGGTGATCGAATTAATGATGTTTTAAGAGTTAACGCTAAAGATGTTCGAGCTAAAGTTATTGCTGAAGGTGGTAATTTAGGTTGTACTCAAAAAGCAAGAATTGAATATGCTCGTCATGGTGGGAGAATCAACACAGATGCTATTGATAATTCTGGGGGGGTTGACCTTTCTGACCATGAAGTTAACCTAAAGATATTACTTGCACCTCTAGTTGCTCAAGGAACACTTTCATTTAATGAACGCAATAATTTGATTAGAGAAGTTGCTCATGATGTATGTGCCAAAGTAGTGGCTAATAATGATGCACATGCTTTGCTACTTTCGCTAGATCAACTTCGTAGTAAAAAAGATGCTTTAGATTTTATGCGTGCTGCTAATTTCTTAGCAGAAGAATCGGCTGGAATACCTCCTCAAGAAGACTTTCCTACTAAAGGCAACCTATTTTCTAGAGGGGTGCAATATGGTTTATTTAGACCAGAACTTGCCAAATTATTGGCTTATATGAAAATGTATGTCTATACTGAATTACTTAAGTCAGATCCTTTACGTTTTCCTGATAATGATCTTTTGTTACATGAATATTTCCCAGAACTTGTCTCTAAACGTTATCAAGACGCGATCTCAAGACATTTATTGTTACGAGAACTTTTAGCTACTTTACGTACAAACCAAATTATGGCGTTTGCAGGTTCAACATTTTTCCCAGATTTAATAATGGAAACTAACCGTTCTGTGTCTGATGTTGCTATAGCTTACTCTTTAGCTGCTCATTGGTTAGGGGCTGATAAATTACGTGCGCAAGTTTTTGCTGCTGAAAGTGTACCTGCGGATGCTCGTTATATGGCAATTATTGCTATTGAAGACAGTTTACGTGAGGCTACTAGTTGGTTATTACACTTTTTACCAGGTGAACTACTTTGGAAACGTGCTTCTGCTCTAAATCGCTCTCATGTTGCTTCAACACGTGTTGTTGCTCGTACTTCTTCCCGTTTAGACTCAACATCTAAAATCTCCAATTCGCTTTCTATAGTTGAATATGATAGCGCACTTCACTCTTTAAGAGAAATATTACCTAAAGCTGCCTTTAATGCTTGGAATCGAGTTGATACAGATTTTAGTAAGCTTCAAAGCCTGGGATTTGATTCTCAATTAGCTAGTGATATTGCTTTTACTAGTCAGTGGCCTAAAGTGTTTCCAATCGCTGAACTTTGTGAACGTTCACGTATGCCTGTTGCTGATGTTGCTACTACTTATTTATCTTTAGGGCAACTTACACATCTTAATGCTTTGTTATTACGTATTAGCCGACAACCAGCAGCAGACTCTTGGGAAGCTTTAGCACTGCGTTCTTTAAGAGCAGCCCTTTTAAGAATTTTACAAGACTTTGCCGCTAAATTACTTAGCTTCCGCGCACAGCCTGAAGAAGTTCTCTCTCGCTATCCTGTCTTTATGTCAATTGCTGATGATATTTCTCGCGCACAACCTAATCCTGAAGCAGCAGTTTCAGTTTCTACTTTAGTAGTTGTTTCTGAAAAACTGCGGAAAGCTTTGGATTCTATTTCTTTTGATTCTTCTTCTTTCTCTTAATTTTAACTTTTTCTTTACTTCTCTTTTTTGTTTCTTTTAGCTCTTCCTTAACAAAGGAAGAGCTATTTTTTATGGTTTAAAAATAAAAAAGCAGAACTCTTAGAAGTTCTGCTTTTTTATTAACGCTTTTTGGTAGAGGTTTTATCTAAAAGTGGTACATTGAGCATTCATTCTAGTAGTTTGACCAGTACTGAAGGTATTCATACAAGAATCATCAGTATAATCCATAAAATTGGTTATTGGGTCATTGCCTGCAATATTTCTGCAAGAATTACGACCAGTAGGACAACCATAAGCTGGGCTTTGTTCTGCTGGTGTATCTGCTACTGCATCACCACCGCTTGTTGCATTCCTAGAACAGCCACCTTGGAAAGTGTGGAATAAACCAACCCAGTGACCAACCTCGTGTGTTCCTGTATCACCTAGGTTATATGGTGCTGCAGTTCCACCTGGTAAAGATGCGTTTAATAATACTACGCCATCATCTTTAGGGTTGCTGTTGTAGCTAGATGGGAAGGTTGCATATCCTAATATTCCGCCACCAATATTGTTACAGTAGATGTTAAGGTCAGCTTTTCCGCCTACACGTAAAGCATTTTTCATTTGTGTTTGAGCAGTTGTTCCTGGGCCTGCTGTATACCAAGTGTTATTTGCTGTAGTGTCAGTGCTAACTAAATTAAAAGAAAAACCTGTTGAAGCAAAAGCAGAGTTTAATACATTGATTTGATTTTGAATTTGAGTAGCAGTTACAGCACCTGCACCTGTTGTGCTAGTAATTGTATGCCAGTAAACATTAAATGTTCTTGGTGCTTGTGGAGCTATTCCACCATTAGCTTCAACTAAAGCTGCAAATTTGGTTTGGAAATCTTTTTCTGCTGCTTCCATTTTTTCGGCAGACATATGTGAACCACAACGACGGCCACTTTCAACGAAAGCACGTTGATTTACAAACTCAACACCGCCAATTAGGAATGGCACGTTTTCAGTAGGATCTTGCATTTCAACAGAAGGTTGATTATCTAGGCTTGGGCCTTGTGCATTTGGGGTTGCTTGACTGTTGTTTGCTAAGAAGAAAGCTCCTGTTAAGATTACTGCCATTAGGATTGCTACTATTCTAAACTTTGTCATTTTGATTTCCTTTTCTAATTTGCTAGTTTAATTTTTGATTTAATTTGATTTGTGCCTTTATCTATATCAACATCCGTGCCACAAATTAGAAAATTATTTTTACAACAAAAACTGGGGAAATATATATTAAGTATACATTTAAGATTTTTAGAAAGATTTAATGTTTTATAAATAGGAAAAATAATTAGATAATTGTTTGATAATCAGTTAGTTAGTTGTTATTTTTATATATTTTATTGGAGACTTTTTTCTTAATAAATTTAGTATTATATGATTTTAAATTATTTAATAATTATTTTTTATCTTCTTTGCTACAAGTGCTTAATTTTGTAGAAGTTGGATACCTAGTATTCATTAAAAAATAGTTGTTTTTGATAACTTATTTATTCACTATAAATTAGCAACTGTTAACTTAATTTATGTATGTGTCAATTTGCTTTACAAAAGCAAAAAGGACAAGCTATTAGCTTGTCCTTTTTGTAACTAATTTTTAAGTTAAATTTATCTAAAGGTAGTACATTGAGCATTCATTCTAGTAGTTTGACCAGTGGTGAAGTTGTTCATACAAGAATCATCAACATAATCCATAAAGTTTGTAATAGGATCTAAACCAGCAATGTTTCTACAAGTATCTCGACCAGTAGGACAACCATAAGCTGGGCTTTGTTCTGCTGGTGTATCAGATACTGCATCACCACCGCTTGTAGCATTCCTAGAACAGCCACCTTGGAAAGTATGGAATAAACCAACCCAGTGACCAACTTCGTGAGTTCCTGTATCACCTAGGTTATATGGTGCTGCAGTTCCACCTGGTAATGATGCGTTTAATAATACTACGCCATCATCTTTAGGGTTGCTGTTGTAGCTAGATGGGAAGGTTGCATATCCTAATAATCCACCACCAATATTGTTACAGTAGATGTTAAGGTCAGCTTTTCCACCTACACGTAAAGCATTTTTCATTTGTGTTTGAGCAGTTGTTCCTGGGCCTGCTGTATACCAAGTGTTATTTGCTGTAGTGTCAGTTCTAACTAAATTGAAAGAAAAACCTGTTGAAGCAAAAGCAGAGTTTAATACATTAATTTGATTTTGGATTTGAGTAGCAGTTACAGCACCAGCACCTGTTGTGCTAGTAATTGTATGCCAGTAAACATTAAATGTTCTTGGTGCTTGTGGAGCTATTCCACCATTAGCTTCTACTAAAGCTGCAAATTTGGTTTGAAAATCTTTTTCTGCTGCTTGCATTTTTTCAGCAGACATATGTGAACCACAACGACGACCACTTTCAATAAATGCTCTTTGGTTTACAAATTCAACACCGCCAATTAGGAATGGCACATTTTCTGTAGGATCTTGCATTTCAACAGAAGGTTGATTATCTAGGCTTGGGCCTTGTGCATTTGGAGTTGCTTGACTGTTGTTTGTTAAGAAAAAAGCTCCTGTTAAGATTACTGCCATAAGAATTGCCATTACTCTAAATTTTGTCATTTTGATTTCCTTTTCAATAATGTTTGTTTAATTTTTAATTTGATTTGTGCTTTTATCTATATCAACATCCGTGCCACAAACTTTCTAATTTTAGAAAGAATTTGGTTTTTTTCAATTTTTAATATAAATATTTAAAATCGAATTAGTAGATTTCTTAGTAGTAATTTAATTTATTGTGATTTATAGAATTAATATTAATAGATTGATTATAAAGATATTATACTTTTTTCTTCAACAAAAGAATTAGTGCTTTATTTTTTGTATTTCTACGAGAATTAGAAAAATCTTAACAAAAAAATTATATTTATATTTTTTGAAATTCCATTTTATTTTGAAAAATTTTTTATAGGTTAGAATTACTCTGTATACTTAGTATATAAAATAATGGTTATAAACTGTAACTTACTCTGTTTATTAGGTTTAATGACTGTAAAATTTTGTATTCACCCTGTCAAATTTCTTTACAGTTAGGTTGGCTTATATTTATTTTACAAGTTTGGAAGATTATAAAAAGTGTTAGGAATAATAGGAATAACAGTCAAAAATTTTGGAAGTAAAAAGTTGCTTTCTTTAGTATGTTAGAAAAAATATGAGGCATTAATTTACTTGATTATTAAGAAATATTTTAATAATCAAGTAAATATTTAGGATTTTTTTGATTCCATAGTATGAAAAAATACATCTATAAGTACAGTGCAAGCTAAAATTAATAGCTCATCTTCTCCTTGATTAATTTCTATTCCATAAGTATCAGTTAGAGAAATCCAAGTTTTAGAAACTTTAGCAAGTTCTTTTTGAGTGGTAGTATTTGTAAAAGAGTATTCATACGACGCTATGTTACCTTCTAATTTTATCTCCGTCTCATTTTCATCAGCCATTGTTATAAGAAAACCTTTGTAAATCCATCCATCGCGTTTATATATACTGGCATAAGGGTTCCCATCACGTTTTATATAGTAATAATGTGAACTGCTTTCTTCTATAAGCAATAGCTCTTTTCCTTCTAGGTCTTGAAATGAAAAACTATCCCAAATAAACCCTTTGTTACATTTTACATAAAATTTGTTGTCACCTGCTTCGTTTGTTATATAAAAATCGCTTAGTAAACCAAACCATTTTTGTTTCATTACATAACGCATAAATATTTTCAACCTTATAAAGTGTGATAAATACTATTTAGAGACTTTAACTAGTTTGATGGCAAATTGTTTTAAGTAAATAGAAAAAATCGTTAAAAGGTATATTTTTCCTATAAGTAGGTTTTTTTGTCGCTTAAAAGACATTTTTATTTAATGGGCATAAATAATAAATCCCCTTAACTTAAAGTCTTTAAGCTAAGGGGGTAAATATTGAGTAAGTGAAATTATGAGATAACTAATTTCTGGAATTAATTGGAGGTGGTGAATCTAATATTGTGGCAAATACATTTGTATTAGTTAAATCTCCATTTATTAAAGCTCCACTAATCCATGAGAAAAGACTATCTCCATTAGCATCTCTTATTCCTAAAACACCAAAGGAAAAATTAGAATTAACAGATAGTCTAGTTTTAGCTGAAAAACTTGCCCCACCATTTTGAGAACGAGCAAAAAATATATTGTTTATGTCTGCGCCTTCTTGCCAAGCAATATTTATATTATTGTTTCTATCTACAACAATGGCAGGAAACGCACCAATACTGTCTGCTATAGCTACAGGCTCACTAAATGTTGCTCCTTGGTCTAAGGATTTAGTAAATATAATTTGTGAGCCAGAACTAAAAGCGACAAAAATATTGTTTTGTGCATTAATAAAAGCTTTAGGGCTTGTAAAAAATCCTATTTCATTAGTTGCTATTACTTTAGGAAGAGCAAAATTTACTCCATCAAGGGATTTAACTAGATAAGTTGTAGCGGTAGAACCATCTGCATAGAAAAGATAAACATTTCTTTGGCTGTCAAATAATAAATTTGTAGGTATCGCAAATTCACCAATATTAGAAACTTGCTGAGGTTCAGAGAAGTTATTTCCTCCATCTGTTGAACGAGTTACTACTAACCCTGTAGATAAACTACCTGTAAAATAAGCAACATAGATATTGTTATTTGAGTCAATAGCAATTTTAGGTGCTTGGCCTGAACCTAAACTAGAAATCTGCTGAGGAATAGAAAAAGATAGACCATTATTAGTTGATTTAGCTAGAAAAATAGATCTTCCGCTTTGATTTACTCCTGACCAAATTACATATATTGTTCCATTAGTACCAACGGCCACATCAGGATTAAAAGAAGATAAAATCCTTTGTGAAATCAAAATAGGTCTTGAGAAAGATTGCCCATTATCTAAAGATTGTTGGTAAACTATAGAACTAGCGGCGGGCAAAGTTGCGTTTCTAGTATTACTACTATTGTCATAAACAAGATGTAGCATATTGTTAGATCCCATCTTAATAGAGTGACTATTTTTTAAACCTTGAATTTGTGTTAATTGATTTATTTGCTGTGCATTTGTATTTAAGGGTAATACTAAAGAAAAACATAGTGCAATAAGTATAAGTAATAGTTTCATTTCTGGCTAATCTCCTAAAGTATATTGGTTAGTTTATTTTTGCGTAAACAAACTAAACTAAGTTGATTAAAAGCTTTTGGAGTTAAATGATAGGTTTTAGGAAAACATTACAAAGATTTTGCAGAAAATTTGCAGAAGATTTATTTAAGGAGATTTGAGTTTATATCTAACCATTCCCTATTTTTTGAGGAATGGTTAGCTTTATTAGGAATTAAAAATTTTTCTAAACACGTTTCCAAATCAGCATCATACCATCACGAACTGTAAGGCAAACATTTTCTACGGCAGGGTCTTCAGTCACTTGTTTATTAAATTGGTCAATGGCTAAAGTGTCTTTGTCTTCAGGATTTAAGACTCTTCCACTCCAAAGTACATTGTCAACTACAATTAATCCTCCAGGACGTAGTATTTTCATACAATTTTGATAATAAAGAGGATAATTAGCCTTATCAGCATCAATGAAAATCATATCTTGCATTTGAGAAATGCTTGCAATAGTGGCTAATGCTGGCCCCATTTGGATTTCAATTTTATGTCCATGAGGGCTTTTAGCAAAATAACTTTTAGCAATCGTTTCTGAATCTGGACTAATCTCACAAGTAATTAATTTTCCATCTTCTGCTAAAGCTTCTGCCATCATTAAAGCACTATAGCCTGTAAACATTCCTATTTCTAAAATGTTTTTTGCTTTTGTTAGACGAACTAACATTTTTAAAAACTGTCCTTCAATACGTCCTACTTGCATTTGAGGAGAAGCCATTTTTTTATAAGTTTCTTCTCTTAAATCAATAAATAAATTGCTTTCTGCTTTTGTATGATCATAGGCATATTGTTCAATGTTTTTTTCAATTAAGGGAATCATTTAGTATTTCTCCTAGATGTTTTAATAAAATAGTTTCACAGAAACAAAAAGTATCTTAATGAATAAAATTTCCATTAATAATAGTAAATTTAGTAAATTAAATTCATTGTTACGCTAATTTACTTAATGCAGTAAACTGATCGTAAGCAACTTGAGATAAAATTGTTTCTGGTAAAGCGTTCATTGTTTTGTAATGCTCAAGTATTTCGGTTAAACAATCTTGTAATGATAGAGGTTTACTAGTTTGTAAATTTCTACTTTTGCATATCCCAATAATTATATGTGGCAATGGACAATTATTTAATATTGATAGCTCAGGACTATCATTTATCTCTATTAATAATTTGTCACATATTGGTTTAAGTTGTATTAAAAGTTTTTTACTAAGAAATGTAGTATCTTTTAACCTTTCAGATTTTTTAACTGTAGGACTAGTTGTATATTCACTTGTATGACTAATTGTAGGTATAGATGTAATGCTAGATATATCTATTGGTGTAGTATCAATATTAGTTTTATTGTTAAGCGGCCAAAGGCGTTGGCCTAATTGAAAAGCAAATTTTGTATCCTCATCAATAGTTATATTAGCTTTTGCTCGTTTATAAAAAACTTCTTCTGGAGTAATAAGCTTGTACACAGGTGGGATTTTTCCTTGGTTAGCTTCTATTATTTCTAAAGATAATTTAACGATTAACTCATCTATAGCTTTGCGAACAGTTACATGAGATTTAATACCAGTTTTTTCTAGTAGTTGTTTTGTCCCAATGCGAATAATAGGTCGTCCCCTTTTACTAATTAAATCTGTAAGTAATTTATAAATAACTTGTGCTGAAGCAGAATGCGTTTCTTGTAGCTTATAAAAAAGCTCTTTTAATGTAAAAGATGATTCTATTTGATCTATTAGACTACTATTTATTGCTATATTTGTATCAATAGCTGTAGGTTGACTAATATTGCTAGATGTATGACTAGATATAGGTATAAATGTAGTGACAGATATATCAATAGCTGAATCATTTATTTTTTGAGTTTCCAAAGAAAAGTCATTTTTAATATTTGCACTACTACTTAATTTTTCTATTACTTCATTTATAGGTTCATTTGAAGTATTAACTATAGCTTTATCTATAGCACTAGCTATAGGGTCTTGTGTCGGTATATTTATTGGATTGCTAGTAGGACTAGTTTTAGATCCATCTGTAGCTACATTTGTTTGAACCAATAAAATATTATTTGAATTAGTTAGAGGATTAGCTATAGCTTGATCTGTAGCACTAGTTGTAGGACTAGTTAACAAATCTAAGTCCTCAATATTTTCAATTCCTTGTGAGCGAAGAGCTTCTAGGCGTTCGGCTGTTGGATGTTTTTCTAGCTTAAAAGCTAAAGTACGTTTAGGTAGTGGTTTTTTGGACACGGTTTATAACCTCTTCTGCTAAATTTTTATAAGCTAGTGTGGCACTAGAACTAGGTGAATACTCAATAAGAGTTTGTCTATAACCGGGGGCTTCTTGAACTCTTACTGTTGCAGGAATAAATGTTTCTAAAACTAAATCCGTAAAGGTTTCCTTTAATGATTCATCTACAGACTCAGTAATTTTTAGCCGACGATCATAAAAAGTACGTAATACTCCTAGCAGTTTTAGTTCATGGTTAAATTCTTGAATAGAACCTACAGTATCTTGTAAATCTTCTATTCCATCTAAGCTTAAGTAATCACACCTTACAGGTACTAGTAAATGAGTTGTAGCCATAAGACAAGCCTCTACAATATTACCTAAAGCGGGAGGACAATCTATTACTACATGACTATAATTACCAGTTTTTTTTAATGCCCGGCGAAGTGCTGCTAAAGATTTTGAGGAATTGATCCGCTCAATTTTTGCTGAAGAAATATGTCCTGGAAGTAGATCTAAATTTTCTCGTACTTTTTCATGAATAATTAAACTAGGGTTAACAGCACTATCTATTGTTTCATCAAAAAGATGATAAAATGATCCAGCAACCTCTCGTTTGTCCATAAGTGAGCTAGTTGCATTAGCTTGAGGATCAGCATCTATTAATAAAACATTTTGTCCTAGTGCTGCTAAAGATGCGCTTAAATTTACTGCGGTGGTAGTTTTACCAACACCACCTTTTTGATTAGCAACCGCAATGACTTTCATAAATTTATGTTTTCGCAATAAAATTAAAAAACTTGTTTGCTATTATATGAAGCATTATTAGGATAGCAAGCTATCTGATCAGATTAAGCTTAATTAAAAGATAAAAATTTTCATTCTGTAACTCTAGTCTGATAACGTTATGATAAATAATAACAATGACAGCAGTAACAGTGATAATGATATGTTGGATAAATCAAACTCTTCTAAAGAAAATACAGCTAATAAAGTTACTAAGATGCCAGAAGATTTTCGCCATTTAGTACATCAACAACGTGCTAGAGCGCAAGCTTTAATCGAAAAACGCCGAAAACAAGCCTATCAGACTTTTATTACTGAAGAAGTAGAATCTGGCAAACGGATTCCAATGCCAAAGGATTTTTGGAAAGCGGTTGAAGGTGAAATTTCATTTGATGAAATTTCAAAAGAGGATTTTAACTTTAATTTAGAAAAAACTTCTGTTTCTGATAAAGTGGCAGAAAAACAAAATCCGGCTACCTTACCTCTTTGGAATAAAGAAGAAAATATTGATTTAATAGTCGAAGAAAAGTTAGAAGTTAGTAAAAAAGAGACAGAAAGTAATAAAGAAGAGAATGAAATTATTTATTTAGATCCAGATAGTATTGGGTTAAGTTTTCGAGAAGCAGCACAACTAATTTTAAGCCGAGAAAAGCGCGTAATGACAGCACGGGAAATTGCTACAATTGCTATTAATGAAGGCTTAGTAAGCAGTGCTGGTAAGACTCCAGATGCTTCTATTGCAGGACAAATTTATACTGACACCCGACGTAATCCAGAAAAAACTCCTTTTGTGATAGTTGGGCCAAGGACTTATGCACTAAAAGAATTTTGTGAGCAAGAAAATCTTTGGAAAAAACCTGTAAAATCTCAAGATATTGAAAATAATGTTGTTATTACCGGTAATTTTTCTACTCCATCTACAAACTTAGTTGAATTAACAAAGTTAGATGAGCAATTAGCAGCCAGTAGCCAAGCAACATTAGCTGATAAAATAGACTCTAATATTGTATCTGATGAAGATAATATAAAAATAACAGAACTTACTAATATAGAAATAGTTGATGAGATAATAAATAAAGAAAATGTGTTAGATAGCAATATAGAGATAGAACAATTAAACTTATCAAATAATTTATCAATAGAAGTAATAGAAGAAGAAAGTAATATAGTATCAAAAGAAAACAAAAGAATGGGCTATAAACAGGCTGCTATTTATTTGTTGCAACAAATGCAACGGCCTATGACAGCTAAAGAGATAGTTACTATTGCTATTGAACAAGGTTTAATAGATTCTAATAGTAAAAAGCCAGACGCATCTTTGGCAGGACAAATTTATACAGAAATACAAAAATTAGGAGAGCAATCTATTTTTAGAATGGTTGCGCCTCGTACTTATGGCTTGGCGGAGTGGTATAAACATGAAGACTAAAATTTTTATCCTATTATTTAGTTTACTTTTTGTTTTATTTAATAACTTTTCACTAACTAATATTAATGCTTACCAAAGTAGGGATGAAGAAATAGTAATTAAATTAGATAAAAGGCTGCATTATAATAATTTAACAGATGCTAAAGCAGAATTAACGCCACAACTTTTAACACCGCCGGTTAATATTGGTACAAAAAAAGAGGAAGTTCACCGTAAATATGGTTTGCCAAAAGAAATTTACGGGTTTGGCACAGAATTTTACCGTATTAAAAATGCTAATTTGACAATTTCTTACACAACAGATGATCAAGGTGAGGTAGTGGTTAACTCACTGGAATTTCGTCCTAACAAAGAAATAGTGTGGGCTAATTGGCTAAAGCCAGTTGTAAAACTTCCTAATCCTCCAGCGACTTTTGATAAAAAGAGCAAAACCCCAGTTAGAATCACTACTCAAGTAAGAATTGATGACATAGGCAATAATAAAAGCTGGCAAATTACCTTAATTGGAAATCAAGTAGCGGTGACATACGTTAGCTGGAATTTAGTTTTATAATTTCAGGCAACCTTTTTAGGAGAACTTGTGTCCAAGCATTTGTATCAATTTCATACCCTGTTCTCCTAGCTGGTATCTTCTAAGTAGTGTCAGAGGCCAGCTAATTTTTTTTTGCATACAAAATTTATATAGATTATTCCAAAATTAAAATCACCTAATTTTTAAAAATTAATACGTAAACCAAATTGGAATTGGCGAGGAGTAAAAGCATTACGAAACCGATCAAGTGTAACAGCAAACCTGCTTCCTTGTTTAGGTGGTAGATTAAAATTACCTTGTTTATCAGCAGTAAATACTCTATCTATTTCGCTAATGTTTACTCGATTAAAAATATTAAAAGCTTCAAAAAAAGTTTCTATACGAATACTTTCTTTAAAAGTAAAGTTCTTTGTTAGGCGTAAATCTAAATTAGCAAAACCTGGAGTAATTCCCGTATTACGTCCTAAAAATGCTGGTCTATCGCCTGGCGGATTATCCCCATTTAAGTTAAGGTCTTGTCCAGCTAATAAGTTGTAAGGGCGACCTGATTCCAAATTAAGAATTGCAGAAATCTGGGTATTTTTTAACAAAGGGTTATTTTTATAATCCAAATCAAATAATCCAGAAAAAACAAACCGACTTCTAACATCTTGTAAAGAAAGACCTCGTTCATTACCGGGTTTAAGTGGATCAACAGTTTCTTGTAAATCAAATCTAATATCTAAAAAATTATCAATAGCTTTGGAAAATGTATAATGGGCAACAAAATCTACACGCTCGCTAAATCTTTGACGGACTGCTACAGTTAGGCCATTATAATAGCTATCAAAAGCTGACTCTACCTCAAAAATATCTCCTTTGCTAGGATCAACTCGCCCAGTTAACTGATTAGCTAATAAATCATTAGTAGTGCGTACTACGGGATTTATATTTCGTGGAGAACTAATTTTTAACCCTCTTACATAGTTATAAGTAACAGATAGTAAAGTAGTGTTTTTTAACAGATAGTCAAAACCTACTGTTACTTGTTGGCTGTAATTATTACGCACAGAAGGAGCATAATTAAACACAGTGCTTAGTTGAGGAACGAAATCTATTTCTTTAGGTAACTCATTACTTTCGGCAAATCTATGATTTGGCAAAGAATAAGGAACAACAGAAAAGGGAAAAGGCACAATAGGAATTTTTACTGATTGTTTTACAGATGTTAGCTCTACCAAAGCTGCAATTCCAAATAAAGGTGCGCCAAAAAATACTCCATAAGAGCCTCTTAAACTCAAGTTTTTCAACCTTTTAGGTTGGTAGGAAATAGCTATCCGAGGACTAAAATTACCATTATTTTTAGGAACAAATTTGGCTCTACTAAGGTCATAGCGTAGCCCTATTTTGACTAAGAGATTTTCTTTTAATTTCATATCATCTTGAAAAAATAGTGAATATTGTTTTTGGTTGACTGACACTTTAGTATCACCAAAACCTTGTGCATATGCAAAAGGTAGAGGAAGGTCTTTTAATGGTAAGTTTTGTGGAAAACCAGGAAAAAGTAAGGGGGCTTGAGCCGAAGCTATTTCTAGGAAAGCAAGTTGTTGAGGGGTTCTAATTGTTGGATCAAATGCTTCAAGTCCACTAAAAATAGGCAAATCAGGAAATCCTGTTAAAGCAGTAAAGTCTAATGGTAAAAATAATGCAAATCCTCCTGCTAAAATAGGAACTGTAGACTTATTATCTGGGTCAGCAGAATAAAAATCACCTCCAAATTTAATTTGATGTTGGCCTCGCGCTAAAGAAACATTATTAACAAGCTGATAGATGGGTGTTTTGCGGGGTTGTGGTAGCAAGGTACTGCGACCAAATTGGACTAGCCCTTCTGGTGCGACTAATCTAATTTGTGGACTATCTTCAATTGGTAGAATATTTTGATTACGTTGTCCATAAAGAAAGCGTGTTTCATTAATTAAACTTCCTTGGCTATTGCTATAAGTATTACTAATAGCAATATTACTGTCTGTTAAGCGTTGAATACCTCCATTAGTTTCCCCAATTAAACCTCCAAAAGGCTCAAAAGCTCCATTATATGTACCAGAAAAATTGTAACGAATAAAAAGAAAATCATTTTTGTTAAGCTTTATATCTGCTCTTGTTAGTACAGATGAATTATTAAGAGCAAAAGCAATTGGGCCATTATTTAAGCCAAAACCTTGTTTTTTAGCTCCATTTACAGTTTCATCTCTTAATGTAACAAATTGGCTTTGCTTAATACTAAGTCTTTCAAAAGAGTTAAAAAAGAAAATTTTATCTTTTTTAATCGGGCCGCTTAAAGTTGCTCCAAATTGATATTGTTCATAGTTTGGTTCAAAAGGTGCAAAAGCGTCTCTAGCACTAATTGCATCATTACGGTTTAGTAAAAAAATACTTCCATGATATTGATTTGTTCCACCTTTAGTAACAATATTTACAACACCGCCTAAAGCACGGCCAAACTCAGCAGAAAAACTATCAGAAACTACTTGAAATTCTTGTATAGATTCCTGACTAAATGTTGAACGTACTGCACCTGTTGCAGTCTCGTTATTATCTAAACCATCAATTGTAATGTTATTAAATCGTGCTGCTTGTCCATTAAAAGACAACCCTGATGTTGCTGCTACTCCTTGTGTTGGCACGCGATCTTTAACTGCGCGTGGAGTAATTAAGCTAAAATCAAGAAAATTACGACGATTAATTGGGAGGTTTTGGATTTGTTCTTTACGTATATTATTGCTACTTTCTGTTTTAGACTCTTGTTTGAGGCTATCAGATGTAACTTCTATTATAGTTGTTGAATTAAACCCTATTTTAAGTGTGAAGTCTGAGACTATATTTACACCTAAGCCTAGTTCAATAAACACAGATCGAGAACTAAACCCTTCTTTATCAACTGTTAAAATATAGCTACTAGGAGGAAGTTGAACCAATAAAAAAGACCCATCCTCATTAGCTATTGTTTCTCGATAAGTATTTGTTGCTACATTCTTGATATTAATACTGGCACCATCAATTACTGCTCCTTGTTCATCTTTTATTGTGCCTCTAATGGTGGCTGTAGTTGCCCCACCTTGTGCAAAAGTTAAAATAGCGGTGCTAAAAAAACAACAAGAAAAAATTGTCGCAATCAACAGAAATTTGTATTTATTGTCCATAGCAAATACTATTCACTCCTTAAAAATATAGCTTGATTATTAATTGTGAAGAATATTTAGGGCTTTATATTTGTTAATTATATTAATTAGTTGTTTTACTAGTATCTAGCTTGTCATAAGCCTAGTGTTTATACTTTATTTATGATCTATAACCATTAAAATCAATAAGTTATAAAATCATACTTAGTGTAAAAAAACTACGTTTGCAACTCTAAACACTTATTTATATCAAGACGAGAATTTGCACAAAAAATGTACAAAATAGGAGAGAATTTTTGCGGGGTTTCCGCTAGTGCTAAAACTTAGATTAGGATTATAGAATTTCTAGTAAGGAAATATGCTGTGCTTATTCTTTAGCACTAGTTTGTTTTAGTTGTTTTTTATCTATTTTTCCTCGGTCGTTTTTTGGCATATCCGCTACAAATTCAACTATTCTTGGGTATTTATAAGGGGCAATGGTTTGCTTAACAAATTCTTGTAATTCTTTAGCTAGCTCATCACTTGATGAAAAGCCTGGACGTAAAACAATAAAAGCTTTAGATTTAATTAAATTTTGTTCGTCTGTAACTCCTATAACTGCACATTCTGCAACAGAAGCGTGTTGTAGCAAACAATTTTCTACTTCACCAGGAGAAACAAAAATTCCTCCTACTTTTAACATGTCGTCTGTCCGGCCACAGTACCAAAAATAACCTTCCTCATCACGACGGAATTGATCACTTGTTGTCATCCAATCACCTGCAAATGTTACTTTTGATTTTTCATGAGCTTGCCAATAACAAAGTGCTGCACTATCGCCTTTAATTTGAAGTGTTCCCATTTCACCTGTCGCAACTTCTACACCATCAGCATTAATTATTCTTGCTTCATAGCCTGGAACTAATTTTCCTAAACTTCCAGCTTTTACATCTCCTGGATAATTAGAAATATAGATATGAAACATTTCTGCACTACCAATGCCGTCCAAAATCTCCACTCCATAGGCTGAAGTCCAACGGTGATAAAGTTCTTCTGGCAATGCTTCGCCCGCTGACAAACAGACTCTAATGCTACTTAAATCATATTTTTTCTTAGCATCTTCTATTTGCAACATTGCATTAATCATTGTTGGAACGCTAGTTAGAATTGTAGGACGATATTTTGTAATCATTTCAAACATTGTTTGTGCTGTTGAGCGTTCAGAAAAAATTGCTGCTGCTGCTCCAACCGCAAAAGGAAAAAGTAGATTTGTACCTGTAGCATAGCCAAAGAAAAGTTTTGGTACACCTAAAGTAATGTCTGTTTCCCTAATTTTTAATACCTGTTTTGCATAGCATTCAGTGTTGTAAGGTAAGTCATGATGAAAATGCACGGCTGCTTTTGGATGTCCTGTTGAACCAGAAGTAAAAAGCCAAATTGCAATGTCATCTTTAGAAGTAGGAGCAGTTTCTAGCTCTATAGATGCTTTTGGAACTAATTCATGGTAGCTTGGATGAGAATTAGCCGGCCAACCTACTACCAATAAATGTTTTAGATATCGAGCTTTAGAAAGTATTGGCTCAATCCGATCTAGCGTGCTAGCATCAACAATTGCTACTTTAGCTCTTGTATAATCTAAGTAATATTCATAGTCGCTAGATGGTAGCAGTGGATTTACCATTGTAATTACTCCACCTATTTTAGCTATAGCAAACCAACTAGTAACAAATTCTGGACAATCAGGAAGAACCATTAAAACCCGGTCTTCCATACCTATTCCTAAATTAAGTAAAACATTTCCTACTTGATTAGTTTCATTGACTATCTGTTGATAAGTGTAAGTTTGATTACGGTAATAGAGGCATATTTTGTCACCACGACCAGCTTCAATATTATGATCAAGAAAATAATTTGCCATATTAAATTTTTCTGGAAATTCTATTTTCATCTTACACTTAATGCTAATACTAAAGGTTAAATTAGCATTCTCCTTCTAGGTAGATTTTATTGTGTTTAAGAAAATGGATGATAAGACAAAGAATAGCTAATAGCAAGAAAGCAAAGTGCTTATTCCAAAAACTATCCATTAAATAATAAAAGGCTTACTAAATTATTTAACTTAGTAAACCTTTTGTATTACTTAAAAAGTTTTAATACTTACAAAATTAGCTTTTATTAGCTTTATAACCTCGCTTAAAGCGAATAGCTCCAGCACTATTGTCTTTTAGTTGGATATTGACTTTACGATATCCTCCATTTTCTATTGGATTACTAGGATAATAGCCAACGATATAAACATAGCGCAATTCTTCAGCTATACGATGCCAAATATCTGGTAGACCATTACGACCGCCAGCATAATAGCTGTCTCCACCTGTTTCACGAACTAAATCACGTAAAAATACGGTATCAGGGTAACGACCAACTCCGCCGCCACGTCTACCACCACCCCCGCCACCAGGAAAAGTTGGAGGCATTCCTAAACCTGGGCTAGAACCAAATGTTCCAACATCTGAAGCAGGAAATTGTATAACATAATTTAAGGCACCACTTTCAAGCACTGCTTCAATTGTATTTCGCTCGCTTTCATCACTCCCTGTATCTTCTCCATCTGTAAGTAAAATAATAGCCTTACGACCTTCTTCAGACTTTATTTTTTTTGCTGCCAAATATAGTGCATCATAAAGACGTGTTCCACCACCAGCACGAGTTGTATTAATGCTATGGCGGATTTTATTACGATCACTTGTAAATTCATTTAATACATTAACTCTACTATTAAATTCAATTACCATAACTTCATCATTTTCACGTAGTTCACGGACAAAATTTACAGCACTACGCTGAATAATTTCCATGCTATCAGAAATACTTCCGCTAGTGTCCATCACAAGCGCGACCTTAAAAGGAACTTTTTCTGAGGAAAGCAAAGAAACTTCTTGAGCAATTCCATCTTCAAAAACTCTAAAGTCTTCTGGTTTTAGGAATGGAACATAACGGCCATTTCTATCGCTGACAACCGTAGGTATAGTAACTAAAGTAGCATCTATTTTCAGTGTTGCATCATCTTCGCTTAATTCGCTAGGATCTGCTCTAATTACCTTTGGTTGAGGGGTGTTGTCTGTGCTATTTGTGCTATTTTCTGTGTTATTTGTTGTAGATGTTGGATTATTTGTGTTTTCTGGGGCTGGTTTAGATTTAGAACGAACACGTCCAGATTGAGCAGAACCAATGTCTGCTAAACTAATAAAAACTAACAAACTAACTAATAAGAAAGTTAAGCAGCGTTTCATGGTTTTTGCTCCTACATTAAAAACTTTTATTTACCAGCACGTTTGGGTTGTGCAACTTCTCCAGTACCTGTATTTGTTCCTTCTTTTTTAGCATAATATCCGCTACGTGTGCGTACTGCATACTGGTCTTTATTCTCTGTTAGTTTTACTTGGAGTTTGCGGAAAGTTCCATCCCGTCTAACATTACTTGGATAATAGCCAATAGAATATTGAGAACGTAGATCTGTGCCAATTTTTTGGGCAATAGGCTCAAGTTCTGATAAATCACGTGGAAAATAAGCTTGTCCGCCTGATTCAGTAGAAAGTTTATTAATTAAATCAACTGCCTTTTTTCTTGGTGAACGCTTAAATAATCCACCATCTTCAGCTACTTCTTCAGGAAAACCAATAATATAAAGCTGAACATCAAATTCTCGTAATTTATCTACGGCTTGATCTACAGTATATGTACTATCTCGCTCATCTCCATCGGAAATTACTACTAATGCTTTACGTCGGTTTTTACCTTGTTTAGCATACTCGCTACAAACCGTAATCCCATCTAAAAGAGCAGTTCCACCACCAGCAACCATATTGTCTAAAGCATCATTAGCATCTTCTAGAGAAGTAGTAAAATCTTCCAATAACTCAATATTTTGAGTGTCTTTCATATCTACAATAAAAACTTCATCACCTTGCTTACTAAGTGCAAGTAATGTTTTAGCTGCTTTAATTACTGTAGCAAGCCTCTTACGCATTGACCCAGAAGTATCAATAACAATACCATAGCTAATAGGGACTTGTTCTTGTGTAAAAAATTCTATTTTTTGTGGGATTTGGTCTTCAAAAATTTGAAATTTGTTTTGGGTAATATCTTTTACAAACTTGTTATTTTTATCTAGTACACTTACATCCAAAGTTACTAGGTCTGTATCAATAACAATTGTTCCGCCATCATCCTGGTCAACATCGCCACGATTGCGTTTATTTTTTTCTTTTTCTTCAGGCGGAGGAGGAGGTGGTGGAAGGTCTTGAGGATTTTGGGCAAAACTAATAGGAAGATTGATAATGGAAAGTGCTAGTAAAATAATTAATGAAATAGTTAAGACTCGCTTTGTGTAACTCATAAATAGCTTCTCTCAAAAAAAATTTTTAGCCTAAATATGTTTGCTAACTAATCTGGATCAGGGAAAAAATCTTTACCAAATAATGCTCCTAAAGCAGTAATTCTTGCTTTACGTATTTGTTCATAAACTAAATTTGCTTCATCAGCATATTTTCCTGGTAATTCATAACGTAAAGATTCTAAAACTGTTAAATCTCGGCGTAAAGAAAGATCTAAGATCTTAAATAGCTTCTTTTTATCACCCTCTTTTTTTACTGAGGTATTGATATATTTAACTGTGTAATCTATCAAATCACCATAATTTCTAATTTCATCACTTGCTAGAGCAAAGTTTTCTGCTTGAAAATTAACTTGTGCTTGTCCCAAACGTCCTACACTTATTTTTATTAAAGCTTCTGTACGGTCTTTTTCTTTATTTTCTTTACTAATATTTTCACGCTCTGTTGTGGAAAGAAATTCTGGTAAAGAGCCAGGACTTTGGGCAAAAATACTGCTAGCACAACTTAATAGAATTAGTATTAAGAAAATAACTTTATATTTATGCAAAAATGTAGTTAACCGCATAGTTGTTCACCTAATTTTCAAGATTTTAGCAGATGAGCGCAACAAGCGGAAATTTTAGATTCGGCTACAAAAAGCTCTGGTGAGATGTTCTTAAAAAGAAACTCGATGTATCAAAAGAAAAGAATTTCCGCCCAAAATTTTTGCTTTAACTTAAGAAAAAACTTTTCCCAAAGCTGTATCAGTAAAGCAATTATGCCATAGCTTTACCAATATGGAAAAGCCTTAAGTCAAGCAAAAACTCTTATTGCGCACGAGAAGCATTTAAGGCACGTGTATGCGCCCAACTCTTAATATATTTGATTTGTTCGGTCATCGTCCTGGAAAGCGGAATAGTACGAGTAACAATACGTAGTATATGATTTTGTGACAAGGGCTGGTTTTCATTAAAAGCTTCTACGGCTGCTGAAAGCACTGCTTGTTCAATTTCCGCTCCATTCCAATCAGCAGTTGATTTAGCAAGTATTACTAAGTCAAATCGGCTAGTGTCAACTCCTTTACGTTGTAAATGTACAGCAAAAATAGATTTACGTTCTTCTTCATCTGGTAAATCCAGGAAAAAAACTTGGTCAAAGCGTCCCTTACGTATAAACTCTGCTGGTAGTAAGTCAATACGATTAGCTGTAGCGGCAACAAAAACTAGAGCGTCTTTTTCCTGCATCCAGGTTAAAAAAGTAGCAAAAATACGGGATGCCGGGCCTGAGGCACCTTCTTTTACTCCAATCATCCCTGACTCAATTTCATCTATCCAAAGTACAGCAGGGCTAATGGCTTCAATCGTGGCAATTGCTCTAGCAAAAGCTTGTTCAGGCGGCCCAAAGCCCCCAGAAAAGACATTTGACATATCTAGCCGAAATAGTGGTAAATTCCACAAAGTAGAAACTACTTTAACTGCTAAACTTTTGCCACAACCAGAAATTCCCATCATTAATAAGCCTTTTGGTACAGAAACCCCCATTTTTTCAGCATCTTTATTAAAAATTTTAGAGCGTTTTGTTAGCCATTCTTTTAACACACCATAACCACCAACGTCTTCGACTCTAAAGCGAGGAAAGACAAATTCTAACAAACCTTCTTTTTTGGTAATTTGTTCTTTTTCTGTTAAAACTTGTTCAATCATTAAAGGATTAAATTGTTGTTGACCAAAAAATAAGGCATTAAGAACGTGTTGAATTTCATTAATGGTTAGCCCCTTTAAGCCAATAATCATGTTATTACGAGCTTTTTCATCTGTGATTGGACTTCTAAAATAGCGATTTGTCATGTAATCAAGTAGCGGCCCAATTTCATCATCTCCTGGTAAAGGTACTTCTATTAAGTGAACTTCCTTGCTTAACTCTTCAGGAATATAAAAGGAAGTTCCTAAGATCATAATAAATCTAGCTTTTTCTTTTAGCTGATAATAAGCATCTCTTAAACGGCGGGCTAAAGCCGCATTATCTCTAAGGAAATTATGAAAATCTTTTAGTAAGTAAAAACCTGGTTCGCCTTCTTTAATAATAAAGTCTAGTGCCTTTGTTGGTTCAGTTGTAGCTGGTACAATGGATTTAGAATCTTTTAAGCCTTCGGAAACTGTCCAAGTATAAATAGGTACGACCTGGGAAAAGCTTTTAGCTATGCTTTGGATCATTTTTTCTACTCGGTCTTCTTCCCATGTGCGTAAGTAAATTATTGGATATTGGGCTACAATAGCTCTTTTAATTCGATCTAGTGGTGAAAGGCGTACTCGATTTTGCATAAGTAAGTAATATAACTGAAAAAGCTTTAGACTGGATTTGATTGTATTGGCTAACAATGGTAACGAAATCTGATAAATTTTTCAATTTTTCTTCTGCCAGAAAACAGACAATTTTTAGTTCTATTTGTTTGCTATCTGTGTTTATAATAGTTTTTTTACTAAAACCTAACATAACAGCATTTTTATAATAAAAAATAAGGGTTTTAGACCTATAAAACCTACTTATGAAAATGTTTACAAATTTGCTTTCTAAATCCTAAAAAAAACGAGACTTAGTTTATGGTTAACCAAACGCATTTACAAATGTTGATTACTCCAGAGTGGAATAGCTGGCGTGATGCAAATAGAGTTAATACTCCAGATCTTACAGGGGCTGATTTACGAAATTTAGACCTTACCAATAGAGACTTATCTGGTGCTGACCTTACAAGAGCAAAATTTGATGGTAGTAACTTAACAGGTGCTATTTTTCGGCTATCAACCTTTATGGACACATCAATGCTAGGGGCAAATCTAACTAATGCTACTTTAGAGAGAGCTAATTTAACTGGTATAGATTTTCGTGATGCTAAACTAGAAAAAGCTAACTTAAAAAGTGCCATACTTAACCGAGCAACTTTAACTAAAGTCTCTCTTCGTGGAGCAATAATGGAAAATGCTAAGTTTGAAGCTACAAACTTAGAAGGGGCTGACTTTACTGGGGCATTAATGAAAGATGCTTCTTTTAAGGGGACAGGACTTGCAGGCTCTATTTTTGAAACCACTATTTTGGAAAATGTAGTTTTGGATAATATGGAATTAAATAAAGTAAATATGCGTAATGCAGACCTTACAGGAGCTAGCTTAAAATATACAAAACTAAGGGATGCAGATCTACAATCAGCTAAACTTTGTCGTGCCAAAATGATAGGGACGGACTTTGCTGGAGCAAATTTACAACAAACGGATTTTGAAGGCGCAGAATTAATAGAAGTAAAATTTGATAATGTTAGTTTACAAAGGTCTCGTTTTAATAGTGCAAGACTTGAAAAAGTAGCTTTTTCTTCTGCTAACATCAGAGATGCATGGTTTGAAAATACACGTTTTCAAAGTGTCAACCTACAAACTATGGATTTAAGAGTAGCCAAATTTCCTGGTGCTGAATTTACAGCTTCAAACTTAAATGGCATAGATGTTCGTGGGATGGATTTAAAAGGGATAAAATTAAAAAGCTGTAGCTTAATAGGAGCAAAATTTGCAGACGCTAATTTGGAAAGTGCAATTTTAGATAATTCTATTTTAAGTGGTGCTTCAATGCGTCAAGCAAATTTCTCTAAAGCTACTTTAGTTGGTGCAACCATAGAAAAGGCAGACCTTACAGGCATTAATTTAACAGCAGCAAACTTAAATAAAGTTAGTTTTGTTAATTCAGATCTAAGGTTTGCTAAATTAATGCGCTCTAATGTTACAGAAGCAAAATTTACAGATGCAAATATTGGTGGAATCAACATGACGGATGCTATTGCTAAAAAAGCTAACTTTTGGAAAGCAAAACCATCTAAAACTTCTAAAATCGTTTGTGATTTTTATTGGAAACCATTGCTAATGATTTTTCGCTTAACTAGCAAAGAGTAAATCTTAATGTCCAAGTGTAATACAAATTAAATCAGCAAGTTATTTACACTTGGACATGAGAAAGTCTTAAAAATTTCTTTTATTAATTTCTTCCTACTATTGTAATTCTTGGTGTATTACTGCTAGGGTGTTTATCCACAAACAAAGTGGTTTCAAAAACAGATTCTAAAGCATCTTTTGTTAAAACCTCTGAAGGTGAACCTTGAGAAAATATTTTCCCATCTTTCAAAAGCAAGATTTTATTAGCAAATTCTGATGCTAAATTTATTTCATGTGTTATAAGCAAAACAGTTAAGCCCTCTTGGTCGATTAATTTACTTAAAAGTTTTAATGTGGCTACTTGATAAGCAATATCTAAATTTGCTGTTGGTTCATCTAAAAGCAGTAGGTTTGGTTTTTGTGCTAGCGCACGAGCTAAAAAAACTCTTTGACGCTCACCTCCAGAAAGCTCATTTAACTGCCTAGCTTTAAACTCTGTGATTGCAGTTAGTTCCATAGCTTGAAGGGCTGCGCTAAAATCTTTTTCTTGCTCAAAACCAACTCCACGACCATAAGCAAAACGACCTTGCAATACAAATTCAAACACTGACAATGGAAATTCAACCCTTGTTTCTTGAGCAACATAGCCAATTTCTTTTGCAAGTTCTCGTCGGGAAATAGTTGATAATAAACGGTTTGTTAGAAATATTTTTCCACTACTAGGAGTTAGCAAACCTGCTAGCATTTTCATAAAAGTAGATTTTCCAGAACCATTTGGGCCAAGCAATACAACTAATTCATTTTTTTTTATATCAATAGAGACATTATTAATAACCGACTTTTGATAACTAAAACACAAATTTTCTACTTTTAACATAAGACTTTAATCATATTTTAAGTAAGCTATAGTTGCTCCCCAACTACCGCCAGTTAAATCTCCATTTGTAAAACTAGCAACATAAGGACTACTACTTAAGATTTTCCTGACGATTTCTCTTTGTACTCCAATTCCTTTTCCATGAATTATCCGTACAACAGGAAATTTTAACTCATGACATTGGTAAAGATATTCTTCTACTACAGCTTTAACTTCTTTAGGTGAAAATGTATGTAAATCAATAGTATCTTCAATTGCTAGTTCAACAGGTTCTAAGTTGTCTAAATAATCTAGATCATCTAAATCGTCATTGTGCATAAGTATTAATAATTAGTTGGTTTTGTGTGAGGTGGTTTTAGCTCTTTAGTTGTATTTTCTGTAACGCTTGGAGGTGAATAAGGATAAGCAGCATTAGAATTATAGTTTTGCGGATTTGCAATAGGTGATATAAGTGGTTGTTGTGTTGCGGTGTTTAAGGGGCGATCTTGAAATAATGGTCGGCCCGGAGGCATTTGATAATCTAAATTTGTAGATTGTGGAGTAGGTAAAGCTGTTATTTGTGGGTTTTGTAGTGAGTTTGGATCTAGTACAATTACAGGTTTTTTTACTGAACCATAAATAAGCCTACGATAAATTAAAATCATAACACCTAATACAATAACTAATGCTCCAAGAGGAGCTAAATTACTTAAAAAATGTATATTTAGAGCATCAGAAATTATTTCTAAAGCTATAGCCATAAACGTCCCTGCACCCATAGATATTAGGCCAAGCTTTTTTAAGTCATGACGAGCTTTTTCTATTACTAAAGCTTGTTTAGTTAAATGGGGTTCTGACGACGGGAAGTTTTGTAAATTTTGCAAAGGCAATAACTGGGATTGTTGTATAGGAGTATTACTACTTACAATTTGTTGAATTGCTAAAAGATTAATACCGCAAACATTGCAGAAATTTCGATCACCTAAAACTTCTTTGCCACAACCTGGACAAAACATAACCGTCTCCTTGGTTAATTTTGCTATTTATATTAGATGTTTGATTGTAGCAAACGAACAACTTATCTAACAAGGTTGCAACAATATCCAACAAACTTGTAAATAGCTATTTTAGCTCAATTAGCATATTTGATTTACCTAGTTGTGTAGTGTTAATGCTAATGTTTAGAAATTTTTTGATCACCTCAATATTAGTAGTAGTATGTAAAGACAGTCCAAAAGTTGTAAAAGCACCTTGTCCGGCCAGGGCTAAAGGTATTAGCAATTGATCGGCTAAATATTCACCTACAGGAACATTAGCTGCTAGGTAATGTCTAACTTCCTTAACTGCTAGATCTGCAACAGCTTCTGCGCGTAGTCCTCTTTCACCAAATGCAGCAAAAACTTCTGTTAAATTTTCGCTTTCTATCTCAATAAAAACAACATTACCCGGGCCACGAGAATTATCTATTATTTCTGTATGTAGAAAAGATTTGTCCCAAGACATACGCTGTCCAATTAGACTTAATTCCCGTTTAGCAATATCTACTGGCAAAGAAGCTACTAAAGCACGAGCGCGACGAGCTAAAATTTCCCCTCTTTGATTAAGTTCAAATCCTATAAGTTTTTTTGTTGGTTGGATATTTATCTTAAATTTTCCTCCACCAGCAGGATAAAAACCGGGGCGTATCAATTCAGCCGTAACACTTACACCCATTCGGTTTACCAGTGTAAGAAAAGTTTTTGCTAAAAAATCAAATGGCGGCGCGTTTGGGTTATGTGTACCACCTTCTAAAATTAGCTCTGATGGTTCATCAGCAAGTAAAAGTGCTGGCAAAATAGTTTGTAATACTAGCGTAGCACTGCCAGCCGTACCAACAGCAAAAGAATAATTTCCTGCTACTACTTTTTTAGGAATAAAAGTAAGTTGTGTTGAGCCAATAGTATTTCCAGCAACCTCAGCTTGTCCAATTTGAGCCGCAGCATTAACAGCCGTTAAATGCTGGCGTAGTAAGCCTGGAGTTTTACGACCTGCACGAATTTTTTCAATCCTAAATGCAGTGCCAGTTACAAGTGATAGTCCAAGAGAACTACGTAAGATTTGTCCTCCACCTTCACCAAAAGAACCATCAATAATTATCATAATTTTCTATCCTAAAATGCCCAATTACCATTAACAAAAATTCTTGTAAAATGTAGCAATAAAATAAAAAAAATAGTACTTATTAAAGCTATTGCTACACGATTTTTGATTGTGGCTAGGGCAATAAAAATTGGAAATAGCGCGAAAGTAAAACGTGGTGCGCTAATTGTCCAAGTAAATGAAGAGAAAAATAGCACATAACTTAAAGCATAAATAGAATAATCCCAAGGCAATTTCCTATAAATACCTATAATTATTACAGCTAAAGCAAAAATAGTAAAAACTGCGCTCCAACCCAAGGTCATCATAAAAAATTCATCCCAAATACCGCTAGTTAAATTTCCAAGCAAAGTAGGCAAGCTAAAAATAGCTTCCTTTAGTGGAATAGGCGGAAAGCTAGGTGTTTGAATTGAGGCAGGATTATTTTCATGCTCACGAACAACAAAAAACGGACTCCCAAAATAATAAATATTTATCAGTAACTCAATCGCTAGCCCAAAGGGAGGCAAAATAACCAAAAATAGCTGTTTGTATGACCAAGAATGTCTATTTTGCCAAATTACCCATAAATAAGCTGGTAAAATAGTCACGCCAATATATCTAGTTAAAATGCTAGCTGCACCAAGTAAACCTGGTAGAAAAAAATATTGTAATCTTATTAAACAAAAAGATAGTAAAGTTAAAAATAAATATAAAGATTCTGTATAAATTGAATTAGTAAAATAAGAGGTTGGATAAAGATTAAAAAACAAGACACTTAAAACAGCTATTCGTTGATCTTTAAAATCTCGTTTTACTAGCCAATAGAGTAAGTAAGAATTAGCAATTGCTAAAGTAAAAGAAATTAAAAAACCGGCTGAATGAGGAGCAATAAAAAATAGTTTAGAAACTATTCTAATTAATAAAGGATAAAATGGTGGAAAATGGCTAATAAAAGCTTGCGCTTGCTCATCTAGCCCTACAGGTTTGTAGCCGCTAATAGCTATGGTTTTATACCAGTAAGCGTCCCAACGATCCCAAATGCTAAGAAAATTTTGGTCAGGGTTCGCCGCAAAATCAAAACATAAAAATCCCCAGCCAAATAAGCACACTTTAATCATAACTACTGCAAATAATAAGGATAGAATAATTTTTTCCTCTGACCAAAGCGTGCTATTTGTACTAGTTTTTCGCATTATTTATGTTTGTTTTTAACCCTTTACACAGACTACTTGTTTAAGTGTATGAACAACTTCCACTAAATCAGATTGTGCTTCCATAACTGCATCAATATCTTTATAAGCTGCTGGAGTTTCATCAATTACATCTTCATCCTTGCGACATTCAATTCCAGCCGTAGCAGCTATATGATCCGCAATAGTAAATCTCTTTTTTGCTTCAGTACGAGACATTGCACGGCCTGCCCCATGACTACAGGACATAAAACTTTCAGGATTACCTTTTCCACGTACAATATAGGATCTTGCGCCCATACTACCAGGAATAATTCCCATATCTCCTAGTCTAGCTCTTACCGCACCTTTACGAGTAACAAAGACGTTTTCACCATAATGGTTTTCAATAGCAACATAGTTATGATGACAATGGATTGCTTCTAAACCTGTTTCAAAACTTGGTAGTCCACCAACACTTCTTATAGCATTAATTACGTTTTCCATCATTAACTTACGGTTCCACATAGCAAATTCTTGCGCCCAATGTACAGCCTCAACATAATCATTGAAATGCTCAGTTCCTTCAGGCAAATAAGCCAAATCTTGATCAGGTAAATTAATAAACCAACGTCGCATATCTTCTTTAGCTAGTTCAATAAAGTAGCTTCCAATTCGATTGCCTACGCCACGTGAACCACTATGCAACATAAACCAAACCCGATCAACTTCATCCAAGCAAACTTCAATAAAATGATTTCCTGTGCCTAAAGTACCTAAATGGTTTAAGTGATTTCCTCGGTCTAACTTAGGATGTTTAGCTATAATTTTTTCATAACCTGTTTTTAAGTCTTGCCAAACTTTTTCATGATGTTTAGGTGTATTAGCCCAAGCTCCACGATCATTTTTTCCACCATTATCAGTACGACCATGGGGAACAGCTTTTTCAATAGCTGCTCTTATATGACCTAAGCTATCAGGCAAGTCGTTGGCCTTGAGTGTAGTTTGTATAGCAGACATACCGCATCCAATATCTACGCCCACAGCAGCAGGAATGATTGCTTTTTTTGTTGGGATTACACTGCCAACCGTAGCACCAATACCAGCATGAACATCAGGCATTGCTGCAATCCACTTATGAATAAATGGCATTGAAGCAGCATTTAATAATTGTTTTTTAGCTGCGTCCTCTAATGCTACACCCTCAATCCAAGCTTTTACTGGTGCAGTTTGATCTTCTTTTAGTACCTGATATTTTTTTTCCATGCTGGCAGTCTCCTTATAGTAATTATTAATAAGCATAAAAATAGGGCTGACAAATTTGTGATTTAATTTGACTTAAACCACAGGAGCCAAGATTGTAGTCATTATTGGATGTAATGTAATCCTGGCAAGCATTCAGCCCTGATTTTATATAGAATTTTTTATAAATATGAAATAGTAATAATAGATTTATTTAGTAAGAGATTGTAGCGACAAGGGTTTAGAGAAACACCGTCCTTACCAAATTGCTTTGGCAGTGGACACGCAAAAAACGTCTTTTTTATCAAAAGACATTTTGATGCTTCGCTCGCTGGATCACTCCAGTATCGCTACCTTAGGGTCGTTATAGTCACGTGTAGTTCCTCAAGACATTCGCTACAATTATAATTCTTACTTGAGTAAGCTTAATTATTTGTGACGACAAGGATTTGAGAAACGTTTTTTCGTCGCTCTAACCATTGAGCTACAGCTTCCATAAGGATTTGGTGGAAGCTGGCAGGACTCGAACCTGCAACCTACGGCTTATGAGGCTTGTAGTTCCTCAGGGCATTCGTCACAAGCTTAATTTTTTGTTGATAGCAACAAGGGTTTGAGAAACGCCATGCCTTTCGGCTCCAATGTAGTTCCTCTGGCATTTGCTATCTAAGAACTTGAAAAAATTTAATTTTTATAAAGAAATTTTAATTGGGCTAACAAGTTGTCGGTAAAGACTCGATATGTAATGTAGTCCTTACCTGCATTTAGCCCAAAACCCGTAAGCAATGATTTGCTGCTAAACTCTATAATTTTAAGCTAGATTTAATTGGGCTGACAAGCTTTTACTAAGACACAATTCCCTTATGTAGTCCTAGCGGCATTCAGCCCAACAAATTTTTATATTTCTACTGTTTTGATCACATTAACCCAATGTTGGCCTTGACTTTGACCATTAGCAAATAAATTTATTACATCAAATACTTGGTCAGAAAATCCGCCAACATTAAGAATATCTTTCCTATCAATTGCTTGAGTAGTTCCATAAGGTTGAATATCAATACAAACTAAGCGTGCTTTAGGATTATTTTTCTTAAACTTTTGCCATTCTTCCATTGTTGCACTACCGCGACCACCCTTAGCATCTACCCAAGATTCATTGTCAGAGATAAATATTACTAAATCACCTTTAGCTTTACGTTTGTTTAACTCTGCTAAAGGTGCGCTACAGTTAGTTCCACCGCCGCCAATAGAAGCTAGTTTAGTAGCGTTAGTCATTATGCTATCGCGTCCATTAAGCCGTAAGCTTTTTACAACATCACATTCAAAAGGTAAAACTTCAGCATCAGAATTTTTACGTAGCACAGTAGCAGCAACTAAAGCAGCAACATCAATACAACGAACCTTACTAGTTGAACCTTGACGATAGCCAGTTACAGAAGAAGACATTGAACCAGAAACGTCTGGACAAACATAAACTTTACCTTCAAATTTTGGCACATTAGCAGTTGCTATTTCCATTGCATCTTGTAAAGCTTCACGAATTTCTTCTGGCACATCTGCACTAGTCATTAAATAAGCAGTCATTAATTGATAAGGAAAAGCTCTAGCTTTAGAAATTAATTCACTATTACGCAACCTATCAGCAATAACCTTACTAATTCCCTCAGTTTTATAAACTTTATGACGGGCAAAAGTATTTAAGTTCATTCTAGTCATTTGCCAAGAACCATTACGAGCAATTTCTGTCCAATGCTCTTTGGTTAAATCTAGCATAGTCAACATTTCAAAAGGTACATTAGGTATTTTACTAGATTTAGCTTGCTTAAATGCTTCATATTCTTGAACTAATTCTGGCAACTTATTTTCATCATATTGACGACCAATCATATAACCAAAGAAATTTTCCCGTTTTTCATCTTTTGGTTTAGGATGTACCATTTTTATAATATCTGCAAATGAAGGACTTTGACCAACAGAAGCACGAAAAATTGATTCTTCACTACGATTTTCAAACCATTCACGAACTAAGCGTTTTGGCAAACTACCAAGAGATTTACGACCAACTATGCCAGATCTAATAAGCTGTACAAAATTACGTAGCATTTTTCCATTATCAATTACACGAGGAAAAATTTTAGCTAATAAATCACGATCTTTTACTGATAAAATAGCAGCAAGTAATGCTGGCATATCTTTCATAAAGCCACGTTCACGACAATAAACAGCAGTACGAGCAATAAAATCAGCGTCAACTTCTTGACAAAGGGATAAAACTTTTTCTAATTGTTGTTCAGCACTAGCATAAAATGTTTGGTTAAAACATCCAGTCATTGCATATTGAGCTAAAGCATGTTTAGAGCTAAAAGAATAAGCGTTTCCGCCAGCTTCATTAAAAGTATCAGTTTTAGGGATAAATTTTCCAATAACAGATTGAAATAAACCTTTGTTAGCCATAAATCCTCCTGCGGACAATGGATTCCGCCAATTAGAGACATTTGTTAAATCATTTATAAAATTTTATTACTAGTTTTGTTTTATCTAACTTTATTACTTGCTTTGATAATCTATATATCAAGCAGCGTGCCATAAATTAAATTTTCTGCAAAATATCGTAATTTATTGATATTAAATAGTTTAATTTGATATTTATTTGTTTACTATAGCTGCTTGACAAAGCTAATTAAATTGTTATTATCCAAAATTCTAAATCACTTATAATAAATTCTAAATTTTATGAAAAATAAAAATTATGTAGTAATGGGATTAATTGGAACCGCGTTAGATAGTGGTACAGGCCCGGAACGTTGGGAAAAGTGGCGGCCAACCGTTGCTTTATGCCGACATGAAAATTTGTTAATACATCGTCTTGAACTATTTTATCAAGCTAAATTTAGTAGCATAGTAGAAACCCTAGTAGAAGATATTAAGACTGTTTCCCCTGAAACTTCGGTTCGAGCAATTGAAATGGAGTTTGATGACCCTTGGGATTTTGAAGAAGTTTATTCAACTTTGCATGAATTTGCAGGCAAATATGAATTTAATACAGACGAAGAAGAATATCTAGTTCATATTACTACGGGAACACACGTAGCCCAAATTTGTATGTTTTTATTAACAGAATCCCGACATTTTCCAGCTAAATTGCTGCAAACATCGCCACCTAATAGGCATAAATCCGAGCCAGGCAAGTACACAATTATTGACTTAGACCTTTCTAAATATGATGAAATCGCATCCCGTTTCCAACAAGAAAAGCGCGAAGGCGTATCATTTCTAAAGTCAGGAATTGAAACTAAAAATAAAGAATTTAACCGGCTTATTGAAAGGATTGAACAAGTAGCAATTGCGTCTGAATCACCGATTTTGCTTATGGGGCCAACTGGCGCAGGTAAATCCCAACTCGCACGACGAATTTATGAATTAAAAAAAGCACGTCATCGTGTTTCAGGTAAATTTGTAGAAGTTAATTGTGCTACGCTGCGAGGAGATTCTGCAATGTCAGCACTTTTTGGACATATTAAGGGGTCATACACAGGAGCAAATACTAATCGACCAGGATTATTACGCACGGCTGATAAAGGACTATTATTTTTAGATGAGATTGGTGAACTTGGTTTAGATGAACAAGCTATGCTTTTAAGAGCATTAGAAGAAAAGATGTTTCTCCCTCTAGGTGCTGATCAAGAAGTAAGCAGCGATTTTCAATTAATTGCTGGGACAAATCGAGAGCTAAATAGTTTTGTTACTGCTGGAAGGTTTAGAGAAGACTTGCTAGCTAGAATTAATTTATGGACGTTTCGACTTCCAAGCCTTCGAGATCGTGTAGAAGACCTTGAACCTAACCTTGACTATGAATTAGAAGCTTATACTCGTCGTACTGGAAACCGTGTCACGATTAGCAAGGAGGCTAGAGAAAAGTTTTTACGCTTTGCTACTTCTTCGTCAGCAAAATGGAGTGGCAATTTTCGTGACTTAAATGCTGCTGTAACACGTATGACAACGCTAGCTTTAGGTGGGCGTATTTCACTAGAAATTGTTGAAGAAGAAATGGAAAGACTTAATGCTACTTGGTATAACCCTAGTGAGCCTAACAAGGAAGAAATTCTGCTGGAGTCTTTATTAGGTAAAGAAGAACTTAATAAAATAGATCGATTTGATAGATTACAGCTTTTAGATGTGTTATCCATTTGTCGAACAGCTAGGACGCTTTCTGAAGCAGGCCGAGAGCTTTTTTCTAACTCACGAGAGCAGAAAAAAAATATTAATGATGCAGATCGATTAAGAAAATATTTATCCCGCTTCAATCTACAATGGCAAGACATTAAAACAGCTACTGAAGATTAGGATTAAAATTAAATAATTTATGTCTGATACAAATAAAGAAAAAGATTCTCTAGCTCAAACCGTTGCACAAGGGACAATTTATATTACTGCTGCTAAGTTTTATTTTATTGTTTCTAGCTACGCGATTTATTTTGCCCTACCACGTTTAATAAGTGCTGAACTCTTTGGTATTTATGGGTTTGTTATTAGTATTGTTTCTATTATTAATGTTGTGTTAGTAACTGGTACACAGCAAACAGTTTCTAAATTTGTTTCTCAAGATTATCGTCATGCAGATTCGGTTAAGTATCAAGCCTTAAAACTTCAAGTTTTTGTTGCTGGAATTATAACGCTAATCTATTTTCTCTCTGCTCCACTGCTTGCAAGGTCTTTTAATGACCCAGCTTTAACTCGACCTCTACAGATTTCTGCACTAATTCCTTTGTTTTATAGCTTTTATGCTGTTTATGTAGGCTACTTAAATGGTCAAAAAAAATTCGTTCGTCAATCTATACTAGATATTACTTATTCAACATTAAAAGCAGGCGGAATTATTCTATTAGCAGTGCTAACAACTAGTGTTGATGGAGCAATTTTAGGTTTTGGTATTGCAGTAATAGTAGTTTTTCTATTCTCACCATTTGTTGCAGGTAAAGCAGTTAATCAACAAACAGATCATAAACCTTCTGTTAGTGCTTTTCTAAGATTTCAATCTGAACTGCTAGGAGCAATTTTAGTTAGCAATTTATTACAAAGAGCAGACCTGATTTTAATTAAAAAATATATTTCGTCTGACAGCGTTACGGCTAATCAAATGGCAGGCTATTACACAGCTTTAATGACAATTGCAGGCGTGACTTACCAAGCAATTGTTTCTGCTGCTTTTATAATTTTTCCAATAATTTCCCAAGCTAGTTTTGAGCAACAAACGGAAGCAATGAAAGGCTATATCCGTCAAACTACTAAATACACGCTTATGTTGATGGCTTTAAGCGCGACTGTTTTTTCTGCTAATGCTCCAGTAGTTTTAGAAATACTTTACCGCAAAGAATATGCTATTGGCGCACCAGCACTTGCTATTGCTGCTTATGGTCTACTGTTTTTTGGACTAATTTATATTTTGACTACAATTATTTCTAGTAGTGGTAAACCTAGAGTCTCATTGCTAGTTGGAGGAGCAACTTTAATTGCAAGTGTGCTACTTAATATTTTCTTAATCCCAAAATTTGGTTTGGTTGGAGCAGCAGCAGCAACAACTATTGCAATGTTTATAGGTGTAATTCTAGCTAGTAGCTATATTTATCATAGCTTTAAGGTGTGTTTTGATATTAAATCAACTATTAGCACTGTCCTTGCTGCCGCTTCTATGTATTTGGTAGCAAGTGTTTTACCCGCAAATATTATTAATATTGCTACAGGTAAATTAGCCATACTAATTAATTTTGCTTTTCAAGCAGGTATTCAAACAACCGTTTATTTAGTGATTTTAATTCTTACACGCGAAATTGGCCTTAAAGAAGTTAACTTAATCCGCAAAGTTATTAAAATTTGATAGGTTGATTTTGTATAAAATAAAACCCCTGCTTAAAATTGCTTAAGCAGGGGTTTTTTAATTAGCTAGAAAAGATTTTTAACGCATACCAGTTGGACTATTAAATTGTCCTAAGCCTGTACCGGGGCCACCTACAATTGTAGTTGTTCCACCAGCAGCAGGTTTTCTTTGGATACGGTTGTTAAGTGTATCTCCAATAAACACATTACCAGTAATAGAAACTGTAACACCTTCAGCACCATTAACCGTACCGGGTGCAGTACCTGTTGCCATAAATACTGACCAAACGCCGCTAGTATTTACTTGAACACGTTTATTTCCAGTATCAGCAACATAGACTGTACCATTAGAGTCAACAAAAATGCCTCTAGGTTGATTCATCTTGCCAATAGCAGTTCCAGCAGTAGCACTAGCAAAAATTGTCCAACCTGTTGTCATTCCAGTAGTATTCATTTGAATACGATTATTACCAGTGTCAGAAACATAGACAGCACCATTTAGGTCAATAGCTACACTACGAGGTTGGGAAAATTGGCCTAAATTTCTACCCGCAGCACTACCAGCAAAAATAGCTGTAACTGCTGTTGCTGTGCTAGCAGTATTAGTTACTAATACACGATTATTATTTGTATCAGCAATGTACAATTTGTCGTTTTGCTCATCGTAAGCTAAACCGCCAGGTTGATTTACAGCATTTGGAGCAGTGCCTGGCCCAACAATTACCGCCCAAGTCGTGCCACCATCGGTTGAACGTTGAATGCGATTATTACCAGTATCAGCAACAAATATTTTCATATTATCGCTACTAGCAACAACGCCACGAGGAGCATTAAATTTTCCTGGGGTTG
>Ga0268299_1001089_pt1 | contig 57180 bp, 26 predicted proteins | sample NOBtaG_FD_193484 | JGI IMG/M metagenome (GOLD analysis project Ga0268299, IMG submission 193484) | Activated sludge microbial communities from bioreactor in Nijmegen, Gelderland, Netherland - NOB reactor | ecosystem: Engineered > Bioreactor > Aerobic > Activated sludge | place: Netherlands...
GGACTCCGGTGGCATTGCTGATTCTGGCGCACCGGGCGGCGCAGCGGACGCGGCGGGATCCACAGAGGCGTGGTCTGCGGAAGTGGGAACTGATCCGGCAACTGTATGAACGGGGCTGGGATTGGAAGGACGTACTGGAGCTATACCGACTGCTGGATTGGCTATTGCCGCTGTCGGCGCGTGAGGAAAGAGTGTTGCAGGAACAAGTGACGGAATTGGAGAAGGAGAAGGCTATGCCATACATCAGCAGCGCCGAGCGAATCGGCATCGAGAAGGGATTGGAGCAGGGCTTGCACCAAGGGCTCCAAACTGGGCTCCAAACTGGGCTGCTGACCGGCGCCCGGGAGGCGGTATTGGAAGTATTGGAGGCGCGCTTCGGTGCGGTGCCACAGGAGACTCATGAGGTGATCGCCGCACAATCGGATCTTTCCATCCTCCGTCGTTGGTTACGCGAGGCGATCACCCACGCCACCCTGGCAACATTCCAGGACATGCTGGAGAACGAGCCCCCTTCACCGCGATAGTAGGTGTCCAACCGGAAAGTCGCGAACTAGGTGGAACGCGACCCAACCTCCTTTGCGCTCTCCGCGCCCGCTGCGTGAGGTCCCTGCCGGTCCTTTCGCGGCTCGACAAACGGGCGGAACGCACATACAGAAGCCAAAATTCCTCCAGTCTGATGAACTCCTTCCCCGGCCGCCAGTTTCTCCGCACCACGGGCACCGCCGCCGCCGCCATGGCGTTGCCGCACCTCCGGGCCTAGGACAAGTCCGGCTCCAGGCCGGCCGTCGTCGGCACCGGCGAATTCATCTACGAATGCCAGCATGGCCGGAGACAACTCCCGAGCCACCTGAAATGGGGGGAGACCCACGGGGTGACGGTGGACGGACAGGGGGACATCTACATCAAACACAACACCAAGCCTTCCGGGTTGGTCCATCAGGATTCGATCGTGGTGTTCGATCCCGACGGAAAATTCGTCCGCAGCTTCGGCGACGAGTACAGCAGCGCGGGCCATGGCATTGATCTGCGCAAGTTCCTCTACCTGAGTTCCACCTGGGGCCGCGATTGCGTCACCAAGACCACGCTGGACGGCGAGATCGTGTGGACGCTGAGCCTGCCCTGGGAATCGGGCGTGTATGATGAGAAGAAGAACTTCGTGCCCACCAACGTGGCCTTCGCTCCGGACGGCGGCTTCTTCGTCGCCGACGGCTACGGCTCCAATTTCATCCACAAGTACGACGCGAATGGAAAATGGCTGAAGGTCTGGGGCGGCACCGGCAGCGAGCCTGGCAAGTTCAAGACGCCCCACGGGCTGTGGTGGGACGAGCGGCGAAACCAGTTGTGCGTTTGCGACCAGGCCAACGCCAAGCTCCAGTATTTCGACGCCAACGGGACCTATCTCTCCGAAGTGACCGGGCTCCTCTTTCCCGCCCACCTGGATACCCGCGGACCGGCGCTGCTCTGTCCCGACCTGCACGCGCGGATCACCCTGCTCGACAAGGACAACCAGGTGATCGCCCATTTGGGCGACGACCCGGAATGGCGCAAGGCGGTGCTCGACGGCTTCAAGATCCGGACCCAGCCGGAAAAATGGGTGGCCGGCAAGTTCATCCATCCTCACGACGCCTGCTTCGACCGCGACGGCAACATCTACGTCGTCGAATGGGTCAGCACCGGCCGCGTGACCCGCCTGAAAAAGCTGGCGTAACCAGGGTGGGAGAATTTGCACGCGGATTTTAGGCACGGATTCCATAGCGGACGCGTTGAGGGCCTGTTTGAAAATTAAAAGGGGTCCTGTTTTGGAGGAAAAGGTCCGCTGGCGGCGTTGCTCCTCAGCCACAGCTGCTGCGGGGATGCTCCGGCCTCGCCGCCTTGGCTATCCCCAAAATCCCCCGCCGCAGGACCCTTGGGAATTTTCAAACAGGCACTGAGCCGGTTGCGGCCTTTCCATTGAGCTTTTCCCAGTCACTGGTTTATTCCACGCCCTGTTGAAAATGTGAGGCGGCTGGCGGGGGGGCAGGCCACATAAATCTAAGTTGAGCGTCCCCAAAGTGATGACCCATACTATCGCATGCGCAGAATGATGATCGGGGCGCTGCTGGGCGCGCTCAGGCTCGGGTCCGGCGTGGCAGAGACGCATTTCGAGTTTCTGGATCCCGCTCCGTACTCGGCCTTCATCGAGGGTTCGGAGATTCCGCTGGTGCTTGCGGCCCAAGTCGAGGGAGAGACGGTGACGATGGCGGAAGTGTTCGTGGACGGCGAACCGGCCGGAACGGCGATCTATTGCTGTCCGGTGTGCCGTTGTCCTCCGCCGATCAACGGGTCGCGGATCGAGCTTCGCTTGCCCAGTCTCGCAGGCGGATCGCCATGGCAAGGTCTCACCAACATATCCCGCGGCTTTCACCAGATCACCGCCACCGCCACCGGAAGTGGCGGAACGGTCGTGTCGGCTGCCGCGATTGAGGTGGTCGTGCTTGCCGGGGATGACCTGCGACTCCGGGTATCCACCGACGCCGATCGCCAATTGCTGTTCGTCTTGCCGGGGGGCTCGTTAGTCTTTGGAGGATTTGACATGTGGGTGAGCCACGATTTGAAAGGGTGGACGCGGCTCGGGCCGTTCGAACCCGGAGCCGTAGCGGCCTTCTTTCGGGACCAACCCGACGACGCCGACCCGCGGCCACGTTACTATCGGGCGTTGCCGGCGACTGCCGAAGGTCCAACCTCCATCATGTCCGTTGGAATCTTCGTGAGGTGAGAGTGGAGACCTTGCCGCCCGTCTGATCCGCTGTGCGGGGCGGCGAACTCAAAACGGCGCCCTACCAAGTTGAGGGGATCCGTGGCCCAGGGCATCGCTCCGTGTCGTTCCGAAGAAAAGTGTGGTGCGCCCAGCCTCGCGTAGTTGCTGGGGACTCCAGGATTCACTTACAAGAAGATGTGCGTCGCACCTGCGAGGCACGAAGACGTGGATACTCTGTTGAATCTCATCGCCGCACGCGCACACGCCGCTCCCGAGGCGGTGGCCCTCGTCGCGAACGGGCGGCCCCCGCTGACTTACGGCCGTTTGCTGGATCATCTGAAACGGACCGCGTCGGCACTCGGCCAGCTCGGGGTTCGGCGTGGGGACCGGATTGCCATCGTGCTGCCCAACGGACCGGAGATGGCCACCGGTTTTCTGGCGGTGGCGTCCCTGGCCACCAGCGCGCCGCTCAATCCAGCGTACTCGGTCGCGGAGTTTCGGTTTTATCTCGAGGACTCGCGCGCCCGGGCCCTTCTGACGTCGGATACTGCGCCTCCGGCGGCCGCGGAAGCAGCCGGGGCTCTCGGGCTTCCCGTGTTCCGGTTGAATTGGAATTCGGAGGCAGAGGCGGGCGTTTTCACGATCGCCGGCACTGCGCCCGGCGACGACGTGCCCGAGTCAGCGCAGCCGGACGACATTGCCCTGGTGCTCCACACCTCCGGCACCACTTCCAAGCCCAAGTTGGTGCCGCTCACGCAGCGAAATCTGGCGGCCTCCGCTCTCGGCATCGCCCGCTCGCTGGACATCACGGACCGGGATCGGTGCCTGAACGTCATGCCGCTGTTTCACGTGCATGGACTCCTGGCGGCGCTGCTGGCTTCCTTGAGCGCCGGCGGTTCCGTGGTCTGTTCGCCTGGGTTTGAGGCCGCGGAGTTTCCCGGCTGGATGCGGCAGTGGGAGCCGAGTTGGTACACCGCCGTGCCCACCCTGCATCAGGCGATCCTCGCGCGGTCGGCCGGGAAGCCTGTCGAGGCCCATCGGTTGCGCTTCATCCGTTCCTGTTCCGCCGCGCTGCCGCCTCAGCTCATGGGAGAGTTGGAACGGGCCTTTGGCGTCCCGGTGATCGAAGCCTATGGGATGACCGAGGCCGCGCACCAAATGGCCAGCAATCCCCTGCCGCCGCGCCCACGCAAGCCCGGCTCGGTCGGCGTGGCGGCTGGTCCCGAGATTGCGATCCTGGACGAGGACGGCCAATGGGCGCCGCCCGGTACCGCCGGCGAAGTCGTGATCCGCGGCCCCAGCGTCACGCAGGGTTACGAAGTTAATCCCGAAGCGAACCAGCAGTCGTTCGCCGGGGGCTGGTTCAGGACCGGGGACCAGGGCCGTCTGGATTCGGACGGCTATCTGTTTCTCACCGGAAGGATCAAGGAGATCATCAACCGGGGTGGGGAGAAGATCTCGCCGCGGGAAGTGGACGAAGTCCTGCTGGATCATCCCGCCGTGGCGCAGGCGCTGGCGTTTGGGCGTCCGCACCCCACCCTGGGCGAAGTCGTGGCGGCGGCGGTGGTGCTGCGTCCGAACGCGATGGCGTCGGAACAGGAGCTTCGCGCCTTCGCCCTGGAACGCCTGGCACCGTTCAAGGCGCCCAGCACGATTCTGTTGCTCGGGGAAATCCCCAAAGGTCCCACCGGCAAGATGCAGCGCGTGGGCATGGCACAGCGGCTGGCGGACCGGTTCGCGGTGGAACCGGTGGCGCCGCGGGACGACATCGAAGCCCTTGTGGCCGACATCTGGCAGGAAGTCCTGGCCACGGCGCGCGTGGGGGTTCGGGATAACTTTTTTGCCCTGGGCGGCGACTCGCTTCGGGCGACGCGCGTCATGGCGCGGATCAACGGCATGTTCGAGCTTCAGCTCCCGGTCACGACCGTATTCCGGTATCCCACGGTGGAACTTCTGGCCGGCGAGGTGCGCCGGGGGACGGATCCCGGCCGGCTGGATACCGTGCTGGCAACGCTGCGCGAAGTGGCGGACTTGTCCGCGGAGGAAACCGACCGACTCCTGAACGAGGAAACCGGACGGGCTTGATGAAGCGTTGCCCTTCAAGCAACACCGCCGGTTGACGCATGGATCCTGCGGCTTCCCTTTCGTCGCGGCAGCGCGCGTTGCTCGAGCTCCGGCTCCGGCAGAAGTCTCGCGGAGCGGGCCAACTCCAGCCGGGTCCGCGCGGACCGGAGCCGGGTCCGCTTTCGTTCAGCCAGGAGCGGATGTGGCTGCTCTGGCGGTTGGAACCCGAAGTCCCGGTTTACAACAGTTCATTGTGTCTCCGGTTCCGGGGAGCCTTGAACGTCCCGTTCCTGGAGCGCGCGCTCAACGAGATTTGGCGGCGTCATGATGTGCTTCGCGCGCACTTTCCCGCTCCCGACGGGCAGCCGACCCAAATCGCGCGCCCATGGGCTCCCGAGCCCCTGGCCTCGGTGAACCTGGAACACGGCGGTCCGGCGGTTCGGGAAACGGAACTGGAGAATTTGGCGCGGCGCGTTGTCCTGGAGCCTTACGATCTGGAGGCCGGCCCGGTCACGCGCAGGCTGCTGGTGCGGCTGTCGCCCGAGGAGCACGTGCTGCTGCTCGGATTTCATCACATCGTGTTCGATGCCTGGTCCCGCCACCTGCTGCAGGGCGAACTGGAACGGCTGTACACGGCCTTGACCCGCGGAGAAGCCTCATCCCTGCCCGAGTTGCCGATCCAGTACGCCGATTTCGCGCGCTGGCAGCGGCAACAAAGCGATGCGCCGCGGCAGAAGGCCGCCCTCGACTACTGGTGCCAGCATCTGGCGGGGGATCTGCCGGTGCTGGCGCTGCCCATCGCCCGTCCGCTGGCGGCCCGACGCACGTTTCAAGGGGCGGAGGTGAAAGCGCTGCTGCCCGCGGCGCTGATCCGCGATCTCAAGGCGCTGGCTCGCCAGGAAGGAGCGACCCTCTTCATGGGGTTGCTGGCGGCGCTCAAGACGCTGTTCCAGCGCTATACGGGACAGGAGGATTTCATTGTGGGCAGTCCGGTGGCGGGCAGAACCTTGGCCGAGACCGAGCCGTTGCTGGGTTGCCTGGTCAACACGCTGGCCATTCGCAGCCGGCCGGCCCCGTCGCAGCCGTTCCGGGCTGCGCTCCAAGCGGAGAGGGACGCGGTGCTGGCGGCCATGGAACATCAGACCGCGCCGTTCGAACGGGTGGTCGAACGGCTTCATCCGACTCGTGAATGGAACCGCGCGCCCATTTTTCAGGCGATGCTGAACCTGCGAAACGTCCCCGCCGTCGGCGCGCGTTGGGAGCATCTCGAAGTCGTCCGCTGGGATTTCGACACGGGCGTCACCCAGTTTGACCTCTTGTTGGAAGCGGAGGAAACGGAGGACGGCCTGGCGGTGAATTGCCGGTTCAGCACCGAGCTTTTCGAGGCGGCCGGCATGCGTCGTTTCCTGGATCATTGGCGGGTATTGCTCGAAGGCATGGTCGCGCGACCCGACGCCAGGCTGTGTGAACTGCCTCTGCTGACCGAACACGAGCGCCATCAATGGCTCGTCGAATGGAATCAAACCACGCGGCCCTATCCCCGCGACCGCTGCGTGCATGAGCTGTTTGAGGAGCAGGCGCGCGCCCGCCCCGACGCCCCGGCGGTGTACCTGCGCGAGGAACGCTGGACCTATGGCGAACTGGACCGTCGCGCCGAGGTCATCGCGGACCGCCTGCAATCGTTGAGCATTGCCCCCGACCAATTAGTGGGCCTGTGCGTGGAGCGGTCGCTGGAGATGGCCGCGGCGCTGCTGGGAATCCTCAAAGCCGGCGGCGCCTATTGGCCGCTGGACGCCGCGTGGCCGGACGAACGGATGGCGTTGCTGCTGGCCACGGCGCGTCCCGCGGTGCTGCTGGTGTCGGCAGACCGGCTGGAGAGATTTCGGAGCCTGGCGGCCCGAGAACGCCACGGGTCTGCGCGTTCTCCCGTGGAAGTCCTCGCCATCGAAGACATCCAAGATTCGGCGTTCGAGGTCAGCCTCCGGCATCGCCCGACGGTTGGCCCGGAGCACCTGGCGTATGTGATGTTCACCTCCGGCTCCACCGGCCGGCCCAAGGGCGTCATGGTCCCGCACCGGGGCGTGGTGCGGTTGGTGAAAAACACCAACTACGCCTCGCTTTCGTCCGACGAAACGCTGTTGCACCTGGCGCCGCTGAGTTTCGACGCTTCGACGTTCGAAATCTGGGGAGCGTTGCTCAATGGCGGGCGGCTGGCGCTCCTGCCGCCCGGACCGCCGGCGCTGGCGGACATCGGGGACGCCATCCGGCGGCACCACGTGACCACGCTCTGGCTGACGGCTTCGTTGTTTCATCTCATGGTGGAGGAGCGCCTCGAGGACCTGCGGCCCTTGCGACAGTTGCTGGCGGGAGGCGACGTGCTGTCCCCTTCACACGTCGTCCGCGCACTCCGCGGCCTGCCGGGCTGCCGCTTGATCAACGGCTACGGCCCGACCGAAAACACCACCTTCACTTGCTGCCACACCCTCCATCCGGCGGAGGATGGATCACGGGCCATCCCGATCGGCCAGCCGATTGCCCAGACGCAGGTCTATGTGCTCGATCCGCACCGGCAGCCCGTGCCCGCCGGAGTGCCGGGCGAACTCTATGCGGCGGGTGACGGCCTCGCCCGGGGTTATCTGGCCGAATCGGAACGCACGGCCGAATGCTTTCTTCCCGATCCCTTCTCGACGACGCCTGGCGCGCGCATGTACCGGACCGGCGACCTGGTGCGCCGCCGGGCGGATGGCACGCTGGAATTCCTGGGCCGGCTGGATCGCCAAGTGAAGATTCGGGGCTTCCGGGTGGAGCTGGAAGAAATCGAGGCGGCCCTGCTCGAATGCCCCGGGGTCAGGGAAGCCGCCGTGGTGTTCCGCGAGGTCGCCGGGGAACGGCAATTGGTCGGATACGTCGTGCCAGAATCCGGGCATTCCCAATCGGCGGATGTCTGGCGGGAACACCTCCAGAAGCGTCTCCCGGCCGAACTGGTCCCGGCCCTCTTCATGCCGCTGGCCAGTCTGCCACGCTCGGTGAATCAGAAGATTGATCGGGCCGCCTTGCCGGCGCCCGAGCCGGAGCCGGTGTCAGGCGCCGAGAAGGCGGGAGATCCGGTCAGCCTGCTGGAACTGGAATTGTTGCGCCTCTGGCAGCGGCTGTTTGGCCGTAGCGACATCGGACGGGAGGACAACTTCTTTGACCTGGGCGGACACTCGCTCATGGCGGCGCGCTTCGTGGCGGAGGTGGAGCGCCTTTTGAAACACCGCATCCCTCTCGCATTGCTGTTTCGGGCTCCCACCGTGGCTTCGCTGGCGCGGTTGCTGCGCGACGAACAGCCGTTGCCCGCCTGGACTTCGCTGGTGCCCCTGCAACCGCTGGGACAAAATCCGCCTCTCTTCTTCCTGCACGGGGTCGGTGGCAGCGTCTATAAGGTTCTAAACCTGGCGCGCTCGCTGGCGCCGGAGCAGCCGGCTTATGGACTTCAAGCGGTGGGCCTGGACGGACACGGCACGCGCCACCGGAGTCTGGAAGAAATGGCCGCCCACTATGTGCAGGAAATCAGCTCCCTTCAGCCCGAAGGTCCATACTACCTGGCCGGGTATTCCCTTGGTGGGTGGGTGGCGTTCGAGGTCGCGCAGCAACTGTCGAGGCAGGGACGGCCGGTGGCCATGCTGGCGCTGCTGGACACCGGACCGGTGGGCCCGGTCCCGTGGTGGCTCGACGCCGCCACCACAGTCCTTCATCTGGCCGTCCGCCCCTGCTGGCACCTGAAACGATGCCTCACTCTGCCCGCCGCAGAGCGCAGGACCTATCTGGCGGAGCGATGGAAGTCGTTGGGTCGGATGCTGACGCGATGGATCCAACGAAACCGACGTTTCTCCCTGCCGGATGAGACGCCGAGTACCCGTGAGGCCGGCTGTTCTGCCACAGATGGACTCGACTACTATCACCGCGTCACACGGAACTACGTAGCCCGGCCTTTCGAGGGCACCGTTGACTTGTTCCTCGGGGAGGGAAAGGCCGTGTACATGCCCTTCTTTTGGCGCCACATGGTCCGTCATCTGCGGGTGCATCCCCTCCGCGGCGATCACAGCGGCGTGATCGCGGAGGAGAATCTGAAGAGCCTGTCCCAAGTGTTCAGAACAGCCTTGCGCGACGCCCGGCACCGGGCCGCTCGGTTTTAACTGCTCCCAGCGCCACACAACCGCTTTGCCAGCGCCAGCAGGGACTTCCGGGCGATCGCGTCATTCCGTTCGACCATTGGAGTGTGGCAAACGGGGTCGCGCGAGCCGGGGCGGGCGACGGCGCCTCGCTGCGGGCCTTTCCCGTAGTGACGGCACAGTCTCGCCAGGGTGCGCAAAGGGCTCCCCTCCGCATTCCGACTTCCTCGTGCCTTCGTTACCCCGCTTCGGTGCGGTAGAGTAGGCGGGTGAGCGAGTCGAGGCGATGACAACTACGCTCTTCAGCCTCTTCACTCTCTCATTCGCCTACTCTACCCGCCCGCAGTGCCTTTCCGGGCCGGCCGGCTCGACTTCGCGGCCCGTCCTCCGTATCAATCCGGGCTGCGCTGTATGTCCAATAGTGTTCCGTCCACGCCCGATGCCGCTGAGCCGAGCGACTTCATCCGCGACCAGGTCGCCGGCGACCAGGCTTCCGGGCGGACCCCCGGCATCCACACCCGGTTTCCCCCGGAGCCCAACGGTTACCTGCATATCGGCCATGCCAAGTCCATCTGCCTGAACTTCGGCATCGCCCGCCAGTTTGGCGGCGTGTGCAACCTCCGGCTGGACGACACCAATCCGACCCGGGAGGAGACCGAGTACGTTGAGTCCATCGTGGAGGACGTGCGATGGCTGATTTCGGGATGGGCCGACCAGCGCCTGGGCCTCAAACCGGCGGGCGCCACTCCGCGGGAGACCGGCGATTCGCCCGCCGCGGATGCCCACCAGCCTGCCGTGGCCGGCGCGGCGGCATCCGACCGCTCCCTGGAACCGTTCTATGCCTCGGACTACTTCGACGCGCTGTACGAGTTTGCGACCCGGTTGATCCGCAAGGGGCTGGCCTATGTCTGCGACCTGACTCCCGAGGAGACCGAGCGATTCCGTGGCAGCCCCGACCGTCCGGGAACGGACAGCCCCTACCGCTCGCGGACTGTGGTCGAGAACCTAGACCTGTTCGCCCGGATGAAAGCCGGCGAATTCCCCGACGGCGCGCGGACCCTCCGGGCGCGGATTGACATGGCGTCGCCGAACATCTGGCTCCGGGATCCCGTGCTGTATCGCATCCGGCACGCAGCGCATCATCGAACAGGCAGCCGGTGGTGCCTCTACCCGATGTACGATTTCGCGCATTGCCTGAGCGACTACATCGAGGGAATCACCCACTCCATCTGCACGCTGGAGTTCGAAGTGCACCGTCCCCTGTACGACTGGATCCTCGACCATCTCGACCTGACGCGGCCCCGGCCCCGCCAGATCGAGTTTGCCCGCCTGAACCTGGGATACACCGTGATGAGCAAGCGCAAGCTGCTTCAATTGGTGACCGAGGGCCGGGTGTCGGGATGGAACGATCCGCGGCTGCCGACCCTTAGCGGCCTGCGCCGCCGCGGAATTCCGGCCTCCGTCGTGCGCGACTTCGTGCTCCGCACCGGCGTCACCAAATTCAACGCTGTTTCAGACCCTGCCCTGCTGGAGCACATCCTGCGGGAAGATCTGAACCGCACGGCCGTCCGGCGGCTCGCGGTGCTGCGTCCGCTCAAGCTGGTGCTGACCAATTTGGCGCCCGGCGAAGTGCATGAGTTCCCGGCAATCAACAATCCCGAAGACCCCGCAGCCGGCACCCGGACCGTGCGTCTCGGACGGGAGGTGTTCATCGAGCAGGACGACTTCCAGGAAATCCCGCCCCCCAAGTATTTCCGCCTCCGTCCGGGCGGCGAAGTCCGCCTGAAGTATGCCTGCATCGTGCGATGCGACGCGGTGATCAAAGACGATTCGGGGCAAGTGACCGAGTTGCACGGAACCGCGGATCTCGATTCCCGCACCGGCGGTCCCAACGCGTCCCGCAAGGTCAAGGGCACGATCCATTGGGTGAACTCAGCCGACGCCCGGGAGGTCGAGGTGCGCCTGGTGGACCGGCTCTTCACCGAGGAGGCGCCGGAGGAGGCCGGGCGCGACTTCCACTCCGTGCTGAATCCGGCCTCGCTGGATACGGTCACGGCCAAGGTCGAGCCGGCGTTGGCTGAGCCTGAGCCCGGAACCCGGTTCCAATTCGAACGGCTGGGCTACTTCTGGCAGGACCCCCAAGATTCGCGCCCGGAGCGCCCCGTGTACCTTCGCATCGTGGCCCTCAGGGATTCCTGGGCCCGGACGGCCGCCAAGGCCTGAAGCTCCGGTCACTCCACCGTCAACGCCACGACAAAGGGGGCCGGCGAGGCGCCGGACGCGACCAGATCCAGCCGGTCCACGATCCGTTCGGGCGACGGATTGGTCAGCACGGAGTGATACAGCACCTCGCGATAGGCGGGGATCGCCGATTCGGTCGCCACATTCATGCCGTACCACGCCACCTGGGCATTCTTGAGACTCACTGGCTGATGGGCGCGCCGCCACCGATCCCCCAGCTCGAAACCCAGGCGCAGGGGAAACTCCGTGGTCCCTCCGTCCGCGTAGTGCATCCGGACATGGGCCAGCACCATTCCCCGTTCGAGCTTGTCGAAGCCGTCCGCCGTGGCCCCGACCAGATGGAGGCGCTGCACCGGCATTCCCACGCGAATCCCGGAAACATCCTTCGGAAACTGAATGCTCTGAGTTTCAAACCGTTCTCCGGCCAACTGAATCACCCCGCGAACGTCAAACAGGACTCCGTTGAAGGTCTGCAGTCCCGTGGGCAGATGCACCAGGCTGTCGCGCTGGGTGTTGGGATCTGCCAGCGCCCAGCTCTTGTCGAGGCGGGCGGTGAAATGTGCCGTGAGGTCGAGTTGGCGGGGATCCGCTGCAGGATCCCTGACAGGGTAGCCCGCCGGCAGCGGCGGCGGCAGTTGGATCCGCTCGGCTCGCCGCAGAAGCGGGAGGGCGGGAGCATCCGCCTCCAGGGGACTGACCGTCAGGGAAAGGTCCAATCGCATGGACTGGAGCGCCTGGGCCAGGTCCTTAAAGTCCCACACTTCGACGATCCCCCGGTCGGTGCCCGCCGCCAGCCACCGGCCCCCCGGACTAAAGGCCAATGTGGTCAACCCCGCAGGCTGCGGCGTGGTCAGGCGCACGAGTTCCTTCCAAGTCTGGGCGTCGCGAATCTCGATGCTGTCAATGTCATGGTAAAGCGCCACATGGCGGGAGTCCCAGGACCAGGCCGACGGAGGATGACTCGCGGGAATGCCACCGGAAATCGGGCTGTTCCGCCGCAGGCTCCAATCGGATACGGAGAACATCCGGTAGTGCAGGCGCGAAGCGGCGAGCAGCCAGTGACCGTCGGGCGACACGTTGGGGACGAAATCCCCTTCGAACTGCGGGACCTCCCGCACCACGCCATTCAGGTTCACCAGGGCCGGACGATGCCCGTCTCCCCGCCGGAATACGATCCAGCCCCCGGCTTGATCCACCGCCAGCGCCCGTTCCACCTCGGAAACCGCCACGGGCTCCAGCGTGGTCGCGCTGGACCCAGGGACGGGTTCCAATCCAACGCCCACTCTCGGCACCCACAGCGTTTCCGACTCCGCGGAAAACACCCCTGGCTCCAGCCAGGCGCCGTGGGGCCAGGGACGTTGGTCGAGGACCGAAAGCTTCGGCATGCCCGATTCGGCCTGGATCCCGATTCTCACGACGCAATCGCGCCCCTGCACCAACAACTCGCGATCTCCGGACGCGAACCAAGCTCGCACGGCGCCGAAGAGGGGGAAGAACGCCGGCATCCGGTCGGAAGCCAGATTGAGCACATGCACCCCTCCTTGGGTGACCGCCACGAGCAGGCGGGAATCCGGACTAAAAACGAGTTGCCGGACATGAGAGGTTTCCTCGTCGCCCATCCGGTATCGAACGCGGCCCGCCGGTCTCAAGAGGCGGGTCACACCCCATTGATCGCCGGTGGAGTACTGCACGAGGTGTCCGTCGGCACTGAACTGCTCGGGCAAAAACCCGCGCGCGTTGAGCACCGCCTCTCCGTCGTCAGTATCCCAGCACGACACGCTGCCGTCATTGTCCTGAACGAACAGGAGGGAGGTGCCCGGCACGAACTGAAGGGCCGTCACCAGGCGGAATCGCGTCCGCAGCACCACCGGCTGGCGCGAAGGCAGATGCCAGACCAGGACCGCACCGGTCACGTCGCTCGCCGCCACGCGCTCGTCCTGCCACACCACCAAACTGAGGCTGGAAGAGTGCTCGACCGTGGAAACGACCTGGTCCCGCTCCCAGTCCAGGAACTCCAGGCGCTCGGCCCGAACGCGGACAAAAATCGGCCGGTCCGCCTCCGGCATGATGGCGAACTCATGATCAAGCCCCATGGCGCCGTCAGGGAACGGCAGGACCTCCCCCGTGTCCGTCTTGACACGGAGCACGTTCCGCCGGGCGTCCTGGAGCAGCATCCAGTCCCCCTGGACCGAGAATTTGAGCATGTTGGCGATGGGCCGTTTCCAAGCGATGGAGCCGTCCTGCGTGCGCAGGACGACCACGTGGCCGCCCCGTTCCACCGCCAGGTGCCGGAGATCGGGAGCGGCACGCAAGTAGCCCGGCCGGGAATCTTCGGGCAATTGGTCCTGGATCCAGAGTTGGCGATGATCGGAAGCGGCGAATGCCGCGACCGCGCCGTTGGTCAACATTCGGTAGTACTCGGCAAAATCCGGACGGACGACGACCGGCCACCTCTGCCCTGGCAACAGGTCCCGCTCAGTGGAGCGCGCCACATCGAAGCGGGCCAGTTGCGCCACCGCCTCATTGATCACTTCCTGGGTCACCCCGATGTCGGCGGCCGCTGAGACCGAGTCGAGGTTGTGTTCCCGCTGGATGGCGTCCCGGCGCAGCCGTTGCGCGCGCGCCTGCGCCAGTTGCGCGGTGCGAAGTTGCGATTGCGCGCTGTTCTTGGCTTCCTCCTTGAGACGGCTCTCCTCCGCGATGCGCAATGCCATCACCGGACCGCCAATGGCCAGCGTGATCAACAACAGCAGCACGATGGTTCCGAGCGCGGTGACCAGCGGGTGGCGGCGGGTCCAACGAATCGCCCGCGTCGAGGCGCTGACCGGCCGGGCGACGACTGGTTCTCCCGATACGAACCGTTCCAGATCCTCCGCCAGCGCCAGCGCGGTCCCGTACCGGCCGCCCGGATCCTTGTCGAGACACTTGAGCACGATGGTCTCCAGGTCCCGGTCAATCTCCGGCTCCAGGTCGCAGGGCCGGATCGCCTCCCGCTCTCGCACCTGGATGACCGTCTCCACCGGTGTGCCGGCCTCGAACGGCGGCCGGCCGGTCAGCAGTTCATAGGCGATGGCTCCCAGTGAATAGACATCCGCCACGGCCGAGACATTGTGCGGATCCACCGTCTGCTCGGGCGGCATGTAGGCCGGCGTGCCGAAGACCAGGCCAGACCCGCCCGGGTCGAGCTCGGCATCCATGCAGCGGGCGAGTCCGAAATCGGTCACATGCGGAGCCCCCTGGCTGTCGAGCAGCACGTTTCCCGGCTTCAGATCCCGGTGCAGCACGCCCCGGAGATGGGCATAGTGAACGGCGCGCGCGATCTCGGCCATGAAACGCGCGAGTTCATGCTGGCGATGGCGCATCGCCGTCCTCTGCGCCGCATCCGTGCCGCCCTTCACACCGGCCGAGGCGGCCAGATGAAACTTGGGCATGGCCTTGGCCAAGCTGGGCCCTTCGATGAGCCGCATGCTGAAGAAATGGCGGCCTTCAAACTCACCCACTTCGTAAATCGGCACGATCCCCGGATGATTCAGCCTCGCGAGCGCCGCCGCCTCGGCGCGGAACCGCTTCACCTGGACCGGATCCGCGAATTGGCCAGCCAGGAGAAGCTTCAGGGCCACCAGCCGGTTCAGCCCCAATTGCCGGGCGCGATACACCACGCCCATCCCGCCCCGGGCGATTTCGGACTCCACCTCGTAATCCCCCACGCGCATCCGCCCTGAAATCGGCATCACCACCGGCTGAAGCCGATTGGCGACCGGACTGTCGGCGATGGGCACCACGCGGGAGAATCGGAGGGTCCGCCGGCTGACACAGGCCGGGCACAAGCCGCCCAGGACCGAAGTCCGCAGGGCAGTACCGCAGGCAGGACAGGATTGGCGGTCCGTAACCATGACGTCCGGAGGATGCTCGGTTCCGGACCGGATTGCATCGGGAAAGGTTCCGGCAAACTTGGGCAAAGCCGGATCCTTGGACACAGTGACCGGCGTGGGATCGGCCCTCATAGCCCGCCGTGGAGAGGTTCACGCCTCGCCGCCTTGGCTGTGGAACGGGCCCGCGCGGACAACCGGTCCGTGGCGATCCACCCTTGCGGTTGTGGCCGCGCCGCGGGGCGCCTCCGCAGTTGCCTTTCCGCGGCCTCCGGCCTGCCCCTCGGGGGACCGTATTACAAACGTGTAATCCGGCAGTAAGGCTCCAGCCATTCGGGCGGCGTCTCTTCTCGCGTAACGAAGGACTGCCCAAGAGCGGTCCGCCCACAAATCACAAAAATCTCATGACTGCCTCCATGACAACCTATCGCAAGTTCATCCCGTTGCTGCTGGCCGGCGGGCTCGCTGGCGCAGCCACCGCCGTCTGGGCCGGACCCAAGGGATCCAAGCCCCCGATGACCGAGACGCCCGCGCTCAACCTGGTGGTGGACGACACCCCGGTATCCCGGGACGGCCGCCTCCAGGGCACCTATTCACCGGTGCTGAAGAAGGTGGTGCCCAGCGTCGTGCGCGTGAACGTGAAGCAAAAGGCGAAGTTCGCCTCGACTCAGATGCCCGAGTTGCCACCGCAATTGCGACATTTCTTCGGTCCTGGACTCCCGGGAGGCCCGGGGGACGGCGAGAGCATGCCCCACATGCCCCGGGCGCAGGGCCTGGGTTCCGGAGTCATCGTCACCGCCGAAGGCTACATCCTCACCAACAATCACGTGGTCGAGGGCGCCGAGGAGGTGAAGGTAACCCTCCAGGACGGCCGTGAATTCGACGCCAAGGTCGTGGGCGCGGATCCGAAAACCGATGTGGCCGTGATCAAAGTGGATGCCGGCGACCTGCCGGCCCTGCCGCTCGGCGACAGCGAACACTTGGAGGTGGGAGACGTCGTGCTCGCCATCGGCAATCCCTTCGGCATCGGACAAACCGTCACCATGGGCATCGTCAGCGCCACCGGACGCGCCACCATGGGGCTCGACTATGAAGACTTCATCCAGACCGACGCCGCCATCAACCCGGGCAATTCCGGCGGCGCGCTGGTGGATGCCTCGGGCCGGCTGGTGGGCATCAACACCGCCATCCTGAGCCGCTCCGGCGGCAACCAAGGCATCGGCTTCGCCATCCCGGTGAGCTTGGCGCGCGATGTGATGGAGTCCCTGGTCAAGGACGGCAAAGTCACCCGCGGCTACTTCGGCGTGATGATTCAGGACGTGAATCCGGCGCTGGCGAAAAAGTTCGGCCTCGATGACGCCCGGGGCGCCCTGGTGGGCGATGTCACTCCAGACGGTCCCGCCGCCATTGCCGGACTCGAAAGCGGCGACGTCGTCACCGCGCTCGACGGTAAGGAGATTCGCGACAGCCGGCACCTGAAACTGTCCGTGGCCAAGATCCATCCCGGGACGACTGCCCTGGTGAAGGCGCTGCGCGGCGGCAAGGCGAAGACCTTCAAGGTCAAGGTGGGCGAGCTGCCCGGCGACAACACCGTGGCCAAGGCCGCCCCCGCGGAAGACGAGGGCACTCTGAACGGCGTCGGTGTCATGGACCTCGACGCCCGGACGCGGAAGCAATTCAATATCCCGTCCAGCGTTGAAGGGGCGATCATCAACGAGGTGGCGCCCGATTCGGCAGCGGCTGAAGCCGGATTGCAGCCCGGTGACGTGATCCTGGAGATCAACCGCACCGAGGTGAAGGATGCCGGCGACGCCGTCCGGCTCACCGAGAATCCGGAGGACAAGACGACGCTGCTCAAGATCTGGAGCCGCGGCGGCACCCGGTACCTGGTGGTGGACGAATCCAAGAGTTCTTCGGCAAAGGACAAGAAGTCCTGAGTTGTGGTGTGAGTGGAATAGGTGGGCCGTCCGGGAAGGAGACTTCCTGGGCGGCCTTTCTGCTGCCCGTCTCGGTTCGGAATGCGTGAGACGTCGGGGATGGGTCCGTGGGTTATGCATTTCCTCGCTCGTCCCCAAAACGATTTCCCTCCATGATTTTCGACGTGCGCGTGCTGGTGCTGGAAGACGATCCCAAGATTGCCTCCTTCGTGGTCAAGGGGCTTCAGCAGAACGGGTTCGCCGTGGACCATGCGGCCGACGGGGAGCAGGCACTCTTCCTCGCCGACACCACGGCCTACGACGCCGCGATCCTGGACATCATGGTGCCCAAGCTGGACGGCATCAGCGTCGTGCAACGGATCCGCGGACGCGGCGGGCGTGTGCCGGTGCTCTTCCTGAGCGCCAAAGCCAGCGTCGAGGATCGCATCCGGGGCCTGCAATCGGGCGGAGACGATTACCTCACCAAACCGTTTGCCTTCTCGGAACTGCTGGCCCGGGTCCAGGCGCTCATCCGGAGGGCATCCCAGTCCACCGAGCCCAGCCGGCTCACCGTGGGCGACCTGTCCCTCGACCTGATGAATCGCGAACTCACCCGCGGCGGGGAGCGGATCGAGCTGCAGCCGCGGGAGTTTGCCCTGCTGGAGTACCTGATGCGCCACGCCAGCCGCACGGTGACCAAAACCATGATCCTGGAACACGTCTGGGACTACAGCTTTGACCCGCAGACCAATGTGGTGGACGTGCTGGTCCACCGACTGCGGGCGAAGGTGGATCCGGACAAGCGGCGCCTCCACACGCTGCGCGGAGTCGGCTATGTCCTTCGTCCCGCTGCGTGACCGCGTCCACCGCTCGCTGGCCATCCGGCTGAGCTTGTGGTTCGCCTTCGTCTTCCTGGTCTGCGTCACCGCGCTTTTCTTCGCGCTGTACCGCGTGCTGGCCGGCGACATCGAGGCACGGTCCCAAGCCGAGTTGAACGATCGCTACGAGCGTTACGCCCAACTGGCCTCGAACTCGGGCATCACCGCCCTGGAATCCGCCGTCCGCAACGACGCCCGGCAGCCGGGGGTCACCGCCTACTTCGTCCGGTTGAGCCGCGGCGGACGCCAGGTGCTCTTCGCCGACGCGCCGCCCGAATGGGTGGGCGTGCAATCCCGGGTGGTCCCCCAGTCCTGGACCGGCGGATCGTCCGTCGAGGAGACGCGAGTCATCCGGGTGCCGCGGGACGCCACGAGGGACTTCCAGATCGCCGAGGGCGAACTGCCCGGCGGCATCATGCTCGAGGTGGGCCGGATCACTGACAGCCGCTCCATCCTGCTCCGATCGCTACGCCGCACCTTTCTGGGACTGGGAGGCGCCAGCGTGCTGCTCGGTTTTCTGGGCGGCTCGGTGTTCGCATGGCGGGCGACGCGTCCCATCCGGGAGGTCACCGAAACGGCCCGCCGCATCATCCAGGGCGGCAGCCTGAGCCCGCGTGTGCCCGTACCGCCCGGCGACAACGACCTCACCGAACTGGCGCGGCACTTCAACACCCTGCTGGACCAAAACGAAAAGCTCATCCGCGCCATGCGCGAGTCTCTCGACAACGTCGCCCACGACCTGCGCACCCCACTGACCCGGTTGCGCGGCACCGCGGAAGTGGCCTTGCAGACTCCGGGCGCGCCCGGACCGGAGCGGGAGGCACTGGCCGACTGCGTGGAGGAATCCGAGCGCGTACTGCGCATCCTCAACACCCTGATGGACGTCGCCGAAGCGGAAGCCGGCATGATGAGGCTGCGCCGCGAATCCACCGACCTGGGCGCGCTGCTTCGGGAGATTGTGGATCTCTACGGGTTCGTCGCCGAAGACCATAAAGTAACCATCGCGATCACCGGACTCGACCGCTGCGAGGTGTCGGTGGATCCGAGCCGGATGCGCCAAGTCTTCGCCAACCTGCTCGACAACGCGATCAAGTACACGCCCGAGGGCGGCCAGGTCACGGTGTCCCTGGCGGTGGAAAACGGTGCGGCGCTCGCGCGATTTGCAGACACCGGCATGGGCATTTCCGCGGAGGAACAACCCAAGATCTGGAACCGCCTGTACCGGGGCGACCGCAGCCGTTCCCAACGCGGCCTCGGCCTCGGCCTCAGCCTCGTCCGCGCCATCGTCGAAGCTCACGGCGGCACCGTCTCCCTCGCCAGCACCGTGGGCCGGGGCTCCGAGTTCACCGTACGGTTGCCATCGCCTGAACAGACCGGAGAGCCCAAGCCGGGAATACGTCCGCTGGGTAGTGCCCCGGGGTTGGGACGGCGGAGAGATTCTACTCACTGAGGGGGAACCCCTTGCCTGCACCGGAGAGCCTTGCCAGCTTCGCCAGATGACGACCGAGGCTTTCAAGGCTCATCTGGACGCCGTCACGTCCCTGAAGGTAACGCGCAGGCCGAGAAAGGAATGAACGTGCGGATCCGAATCGCCTTTCTGTGAGGAATGAATCGTCTTCGCCCTCCGGCGCTGGCGCTGAGTCCCCTTCCGCGGCGAATCCGGAGGTCGCGGACGCGAGCAACGCCGCCGCACCCAACGTCCCCGACCACACGCTGATCGCCTGGATCGGCGGTGGCAGCTACGGGGAAGTGTGGCTGGCGCGCACGGCGCTCGGAACACTGCGCGCCGTCAAGGTGGTCCGCCGCGACCGGTTTGACAGTGTGCGCCCCTACGAACGGGAGTTTGCCGGCATCCAAAAATTCGAACCCGTGTCGCGCCTGCATGAAGGATTGGTGGACATCCTGCAGGTCGGCCGCGGTGACGAGGCGGGGTTCTTTTACTATGTGATGGAACTGGCCGATGACGCGACCGTGACACCGTCGTCCGCGGCTCGATCCCGCGCCTATTCGCCCCGCACGCTGGCTGGCGAGATCGCCGCCCGCGGCCGACTGCCCATGACGGAGTGCTTGCCGGCCTTTCTCACGCTGACTTCCGGACTCGCGTTCCTGCATCGGCAGGGACTGCTGCATCGCGACATCAAGCCGTCCAACATCATCTTCGTGGGCGGCGTGGCGAAGCTGGCCGACATCGGGCTGGTGACCGAAGCCGTCGAGGCGCGCACCTTCGTCGGCACGGAGGGATTTATTCCGCCGGAAGGACCGGGCACCCGGCAGGCGGACCTCTACAGTCTGGCCAAGACGTTTTACGAGGCCGCGACGGGGAAGGATCGCCTGGAGTTTCCGTCGTTGCCCCTGGAGCGCGGGCAGCCGGAGGAAAATCGGGCGCTGGTGGAACTCAACGCGGTGCTGAGCAAGGCGTGCGCGCGCGATCCGGCGGAGCGCTACCATTCGGCCGACGAGATGCAAGGCGAGCTGGCGTTGCTGCAGAGCGGCAAGTCGGTGAAACGTTTGCGCGCGGTGGAACGGCGGCTGCGCCGCGCGCGGCGCCTGGGGTTGGCGACGTTCCTGATCGCCGTTCTGGCCCTCGGCACCGTCGTGTTCGCGCATCAGCGGGCCCGGGAGGCCGCCAGGCGCGAACAGCAGGAACACCGGGCCAACGAGCGGCTGAGGGCCGCCCTCTACGACGCCCATCTGGCCCACGCCCGCGCCGCTCAAGGGAGCGTTCTGGCCGGCGCGCGGGCCGCCACGTTGGGAGGACTGACCAACGCGCTGGCCCTTCGCGGGCCTTCGGCGGAATTGCGCAGCGAAGCCATTGCCGCGCTGGCCCGCCTCGATGTGGTGATCGAACGCCGATGGCCCTCTGCCTATGCATCCGACGGCTACCATGCGCGTCAGTGTCTCGACACCGATCTCCGCTGGCGTGCCGTGGGCCAGCCCGATGGCAGCATTCGCTTGCTGAGCGCGGAGGATGATTCCGAAAGGGCCGTTCTGCCGTCGGCGGGTGTGCCCCTGGTGCAAGTAGGCCCGTTCAGTCCCGACGGGACGAAGCTGATGGTGATCTCCCATTTTACGCCGACCAACCAAGTGTATTGCTGGGACCTGGCGACGCGGCAGGTGCTGTGGAGTCGTGCCGGCGAACCGACCTTGCGCGCCGACTCGCTGAAGTTCGCCGCGGATCAGGTGTCGCTCTCCGCGCTCGACAATGGGGCGACCTTTCTCATCTGGAATCTCGCCACAGGAGCGGAGCGGAGATTTTCGCTGCCGTACCGGCCCACCACGTTTTCCGTCACGCCCGATCTCCGCTGGCTGGCGGTCGCGAATTCCGATCTGCCGGGATCCGACCGAACCCACGTGTCCCTCCTGGACCTCGCCACCGGCCTCTGGCGGGCGTTCGACGCCGGGCTCAAGCCCTTTCACGTGGCGTGGCATCCGGATGGCCGGCATCTGCTCGTGAGCCTCACCGACTTTCGCATGGGCATTTGGGATCTTTCCCATCCGACCCTGCCGCCGGCGATGTTGACGGGGCATGCCGGGAATGTGGAGCACAGCGCCTTCTCCCTCGCGGGCGACTGGCTCCTGACCAGCGGCTTCGACGAAAGCGTGCGGCTTTGGGGAGTCGGGCGCAGTCGCCCGCTGGCGGTCTGGGCGGGGCAGGTCCACGTGCCGCAGTTCTCCCCCGACAACCGCCGTCTCGGCTACAGCACGCTCGCCGCCGATGAGTTGGTCCGGCTGCGGATGGAACGCAGTGAGGTGTGCCAGACGTTGGCGGAAGACGATCCGCATCCGAGCCAGGGGCCGTTCCAGGCCCACTTTCTCGCGGGAGGCCGGCTGTTGGCGTGCGCCGCCCGCGATGGCGGACGAATCTTTGACACGGCCACCGGGCGTCAGTTGGCGCACCTCCCCGGCGGTCCCGCCTATGGTGGCGGCGTCAGTCCGAATGAAGACGCGCTCTTGCTGATGAACGGCGCGGAGGGCTCGGTGGCGCGTTGGCCCATCGAGCGCGTGAGCGCGCTGGAGTGGCGCTTCGGGCCCCGCGCAGCCGTGCCGCCACCCGCCGGCGGATTCAATCTGGTCAGCCCGGCCGCGGGAATTGTCGCCGTTCACCCGATTCAGGGAATCTTGTTGCCCGGGCCAGACAGCCCGAAGCCGTTGAGCGATTCCGTCGGCTGCCGTCCCGTTGCCGTAAGCGCGGACCAACGGTGGCTGGCCGCCGCCACCGCGACCGAGCTGAGAGTCTGGGACGCCTCGTCGAACGCCGTGGTCCATCGGTGGCCCCTGGCCAACGTCTTGAGCGCCGCATTCTCCGCAAACGGGGCCTGGCTGGCCGCAGCCCAATCGGACCGCCTCGTCGTCCAGGATGTCGGCGGCGGGGCGACGCGTTGGGAAGCGCCGGGCGCCCTTTCACCCAATCCGAGCCAGCCCCTCCTCGCGCCCCCGGCCTTTTCGCCGGATGGCCGGCTGCTGGCGGTGATTCATTCGGCATCGCGGGTCGCGCTGCATGATGCGGTGAGTGGCGAGTTGCTGGCGTTCGTCGCCCATCCGGAATTCGAGCCGCTGGCGTCGGTGGCCTTCAGTGCCGACAGCGGCCAGCTCGCCGCCGTGTGCCATACGCATTTGGTCCAGCTTTGGGACCTGCGCCGGCTCCGTGTCGAACTGGCCGCGCTGGGTCTGGACTGGCCTCACCCGCCGCTCCCACCCGCGCCGGAGCCGCCAGGGGAAATGCGCGTTACGGTCGAGTACTAACCCGGAACCCGAGGTTTTCCGGGGAGCGCGCGCGCCTCGCGTGCAGCGGACGGGAAAACAGAACTGCAAGTGGGATGTGTCGCTTCGCGACAAGCCCTCGCCGTCCGCGCAGGGCGTGTGGAGTCACCACCATTCAGTTCGCGGTTGCACGCAGGGGGCCGGGGCGAAGGCGCCCCGGCCAGCACGCGAGGCGCGTGCGCTCCCCAAACACTGCATGGATCCGGAGTCCCTGCCTTGCGCGGAAAGTTTTTTCGGAATTTTCCATAATCCCACTGGAAGGCCGCGAATCCCCGGTGAGTGAATGCTCTCCTATCCCGACTCGGCCGCCGGACGCGCTTCGCCCAAATCTTTCCCTTCCGCTTGAGCCTCGTCTGCGCGGTGTCCCTGACCGCCTCGGCCCAAGGTCCATTGACCCCGCCGGGTCCGCCCGGCCCCGTGTACAAGACGCTTCAGCAGGTCGAGCCGCGGGTGGATGTCCAGACCCTCCCCGGCAACGACGAAGCCTTGTTCATCATCTCCCAGCCCGGTTCCTACTACCTTTCAGGCAATATAACCGGCGTTGCGGGAAAATCCGGCATCGGCATCCGCTCGAGCGATGTCGTATTGGATTTGAATGGCTTCGCGCTGCTGGGCGTGCCGGACCCCTTCAGCGGAATCGAGGCCGGGAGTCGTCGTCTACCCTACACCAACATTGTGGTGCGCAACGGGACCGTCAGCGGATGGGGGGGCGTCGGGGTGGATATCGGCTTGGGCAAAGCCAACGTTCTCGTGGAACACCTGCAAGTCCAAACCAACAGCACCGGCATCTCGATTTCCGGGGAAATCCGTAACTGCCGCGCGTACGGCAATGCGTTTTCTGGATTAATTGGGAGCCGGATCCTCAACTGCATCGCCAATAGCAACGGAGGAATCGGAATTTCAGGCAACGAGATCATCGCTTGTACCGCCAATAGCAACGGCGGGAGCGGCATCGCGGCCTCCAGTGGTGGATTTCACGCCGCAGGCGTCGTGCGGGACTGCGAAGCCTCACTCAATGGCGACGCCGGTATCTTTGCGGTTTCCAACAGCCTGCTGGTCACTGGAAATCACCTGGTATTCAACAATGTCAACGCCAGCCCGAACTACGGCGAAATTGCCTCGGGCGGGTCCAATTCCCGCTTCGAGAACAATCACCTCGAGTTCGGCGACGGCTCAGCCGGCATTCGCATCTACGACTTCGCCCTCCGCAACGTGATCATCCGGAACTCCACGGTCGGCATTCCCGCCGCCAATGGCTACCTGATTCCCGCCGGCAATGATGTCGGCCCGATTGGCACCGCGGCCACCGCCACCAGCCCCTGGGCCAATATCCAAAACTAAGGGTCCAACGCCCTCACCTTCCGCGCTTGAATCCGTCATGAAGCCACGCACCCAACTCCGGTCTTCCGCCCGCCGGTTCTTCATCGCCGGACTCACGTTGCTCTCCGCCAGCGGAGTCGCGCGCGCCTTCGCCATCACTCCAGTGACCTTGGGTTGGTCGGCCGATACCGGCTGGCTGCGCCCGGCCTTGTCCGCCCAGGCGACCGCCACCTCAGGCGGCGCAGGCATCCTCAGCGGCTCCCTGTGGTCGGCCAACGCCGGATGGATCTCCCTCGGCGATGGCACCCCCGCCAACGGCGTCCACTACAGTCAGGCCACCCGGGAGGACTACGGCGTGAACGCCGATGCGGCCGGCGCGCTCACCGGTTACGCCTGGAGCGCCAACCTGGGCTGGCTCACCTTCACGGCTCAGGCCGGCGACGGAGCCTCCTTTCCCGGCCCACGCCTGGACTGGGGAAGCGGACGCCTGAGCGGATTCGTGTGGAGCGCCAATGCGGGGTGGATTGATTTGGCGGCGTCCGAACAGGGGGGCTCCCTGCCGCCCATCACCTCCCCCGCGACGTGGCAGCGCGCGCCTCATCGGACGGTCAAGGCGACGATCCCGGCGCTGCTCGCGCACGATTCCGACCCGGAAGGCATGGCGCTGACCCTGGTGGAGGTGGAGTCCCCGACCCGGGAAGGAGGCCGGGCCTGGATCGAGGAAGGCTGGGTGATTTATCAGGCGCCCGACGGCTTCAACGGACCGGACGCCTTTTTCTACCAAGTCGCCGACACTTCGGGAGCGCTGGCTCTTGGTTTGGTTCAGGTGGTCGTCCGGGCGGATGGCGCGCCCACTCTCAATATCGTCAAACTCACCCCCGCCGGAGGAACCATGCTCATCCGCTTTGCCGGGATCCCCGGTCAATCGTACCTCATCCAGGCGTCAGAATCCCTGACGCCACCGATTCCCTGGCAGGAGTTGGGTTCCGTGACGGCGGGAGCCGACGGGCAGTTTGAATTTTCCGATGCAGAGGCCGGCCTCTTTCCCATCCGCTATTACCGGACTTTTGCGCCGTGAACCCAGGACCTCTCACGACACTCCATCCCATGAACTCCGTTTCGGCTCACTTGGCGATGGCCGCGTTGGCCGTCGGGTCCCTGTCGGGACAGGCCGCCCTGATCGTATCCTGGGATCAGATCAACCAACCGATCCCCGACGCGAATCTGAGCGGGCTGGCCGACACGCGGACATTGGCCTCGCTCAGCGGACAGATCACCGATCTCAACGTCTCGCTGACCCTGGCTGGACTGCCCGAGGAGCCGTCGTTCAACGGCGATTTGTACGTCACCTTGCAGCATGAGTCGGGCTTCGCCGTGCTCTTGAACCGGGCCGGGCGGACGGAAGGCCGGGCGCTCGGTTATGCGGATGACGGCTTCGCGGTTACCTTCGACCAAAGCGCGGCGAACGACGTGCACACGTATCGGATCGCGCTCTCCGGCGCGCTGGAGTCGCCGCTAGGAGGCCCCCTGACCGGCGTGTGGCAGCCGGACGGCCGCCTGGCGCATCCGGATTCGGTGGTCGCCTCCAGCCCGCGGAGCGCGGGACTCGATTCATTTGTGGGACTCGATCCCAACGGAACCTGGACGCTGTTGTTGGCGGACCTGCAAACCGGCGGGCGCGCTCAACTGGTCAGCTGGGGCTTGGAATTGGCCGGAGTCAGCCTCGTGCCCGAGCCCGACTGGACGGGCCTGGCCGTTTCGGCAGGCTTGCTGGGTTGTTGGTGCTTTCGCCACAGTCGCGCCCGGCGGAAGTCGCCGCCGCCTCCCTGAATCCCCTCGGCGCCGTGGTCCAAGACCCCATGCCTGACACTGAAGGCTCGATAGGGCGCGAATTGTTCCCGCCGACCCGGCGCAGCTTGCTGACCAAACTGAGGTCCTGGGACAACCAGGAATCCTGGCGCGAGTTCTTCGACACCTATTGGCGGCTCATCTACGAAGTGGCCCGCAAGTCCGGATTGAAGCCCGCCGAGGCCGAGGATGTCGTGCAAGACACCATCCTCTCGGTCGCCCGGCAGATGCCCGCTTTTCACTACGACCCGGCCCGTGGCCGCTTCAAGGCCTGGCTTCGCCACCTGACGCGCTGCCGCATCGCCGACGTGCTGCGCAAACAGTATCGGAGGCCTGGGCAGCGCGTGGGTGATCCGGCCTGCAGCTCGGAATCGCCAACACCGGATGAGATCCCCGACCCCGCGACTGATCCCCTGGAGGCGGTGTGGGAGGAGGAGTGGCAGCAGCATGTCCGCGCCACAGCCCTCGAACAAATCAAGCAACGGATCAAGCCGGAGCACTATCAGATGTTCGAGCTGCATAAGCTGCAAGGATGGCCGGTGAAGGAGGTGGCCAGCACCTATGGCGTTGCCTCAGCCACGGTGTATTGGGTCTGTCAACGCGTGAGTCGGTTGCTCAAGCAACAGGCACGTGACCTGGAGAAGTAGCTTCCATCGCGACGCCACACGGGATCCTGGGATCCTCAACAACCGCCCTCCAGTGGGTCTATTTGGCTTTTGTTCCTCCAGAACGCCTGGAATTGCTCAGAAATATCGAAGGTTCGTTCCCGATCTGCCGAAATTGGCTTGGCCGGCAGCTCATTCGTAATCTGTTGTGTACCAGAGTGTAACGGATCAATTTAGCGTCATTCTGACCTGTCAATTTGACCTTTGTTCAATCCAGCTTGGAGGCGAAAGATATCCTCCTCCAAGGCAGCACCGGTCTGCAGCGCCACCAGACTCCTGAAGACGGGCGGATACGGCCCCTAGTGTGATGTACAACAAATGAGTGTACAAAAGAAGTGAGCGGTGTTGTCAGCACCGAGCTGAAATTCGGGTAAAGTCGGTAGTTTGAAAACCGGGATTGGAGGAAGCTTCTTCTTCCTTTGCAGGCGAAGCCTCTTGCCTGATTTCTTCCACGACAAAGGCTCCTTTTCATCGCGTCCTCACGCCACTTCGGGCCGCAGGCCGCCGCAGTCCTGTGAACGCTTATCGCGGCCATCACCTCTCCAGTTTTCAAACTGGCGATCCTGACCGGTTTTCACGCAGGCGGCGACACTCTGGAAAAACAAAAACCCCTACGGTAATATACATTCATTTGTTGTATACTACACTAGGGATCTGGAGTCCGGGCTGTGCCCACTTCATCCTTCATTCTTCAGGCGTTCCTCCCAGCCTGCCCGGTACTCGCGCGTCCATAGCCGTTTCATGTCCGGTGTCGGATCGAGGATTCGGCCGGCCTCCGGATCCACACGGAGCGATGTGCCCGTGCGATAGGCGATGTTCCCCAGGTGACACCAAAGGGTGCTGGTCTGCCCCTCGGCGATCTCCGAGTTCAGCGGGGCGCCGCTGCGAATTGCTTCCACGAAGTTGGTGAAGTGCGGCAGATCGCTGAACCGACCCTGGACGGACGCCAATTCCTTTCCGGATAGATCGTAGATCCGAAAGCCGGCTCCGCCGTCCAGGGCTAGCACCCCGCCATCGCCGTAGAACGCGACGAACGGGTGCTTCTCCTCTTTGCGCGGGAGGCAACTGCTGGCGTCCCAGGTCACCCCGGCCGACCCCAGGTCAAAGGCGGCCAGCGTGGTGTCCGGCGTCTCCTGATCATCGTTGAAATGATAGCGTCCGCCGGTGACGGTGACGCGGACCGGATACCGGGCGTCCAGGCCCCAACGGGCGATGTCCAGCGCGTGAATGCCGTTGTTGGCCAGTTCGCCGCCGCCCCAGTGCCAGCGCCAGTGCCACTGGTAATGGACCAGGTTGTCCACGTAGGGCCGGTCGGGCGCCGGTCCCTGCCATCGCTCGTAGTTCAGCCAATCGGGAATCGGAACCGGCGCGCCGCGTCCGATGCCTCCCCGGCTGGCGTCATACCAGCAGCGCGCAAACCGCACCGGCCCGATGGCGCCCTCCCGCAGGCGGGCGATCGCCTCCCGCACTTCGGGCTGGCTGCGCCGCTGATTGCCCATCTGCACGCGGCGGTCGTGGCGCCGCGCCGCCGCCACCATCTGCTCAGCCTCCCGCGCATTGTGGCTCCCCGGCTTCTCGACATACACGTGTTTGCCCGCGGCGCAGGCGAGCATCGTGGCCGGCGCATGCCAGAAGTTGGGCATGGCGATGGACACGGCATCCACTTCCGGGTCGTCCAGCAAACGCCGGAAATCCTCGACGCCGCGCGGCGATGCGCCCGCCTTGGCGGCGGTCTCCTGGGCAGATGCGATCCGCCGGCTGTCCGCGTCGCACACGGCCACCAAGTCCACGTTGGGCACCTGGAGGTAAGCCTTGACGTGATCGAGGCCACGCCCCAGCCCCACGACCGCCACTCGCACCCGGGACGCCGCGGACTCCGTCGCGCCGATCGCAGGCGGGCGGCCGGCGGCCAGCACGGCGCCCAAGGTGCCGGCCGTGCGGACAAACTGACGGCGGGACTGCCCAACGGATAAGGATTTCATGGATCAGCGACTTGGCGGATAGGGTTGTGGCAGTCAATCAGTAAGTGGGAGGCGGCGCCCCATTGCTGATGCGGTACGTGGTCCGCTCCAACACCCAATTGTAGTCGGCAAACTGCCCGCGGGGGATCGAGGTGCCGGAGGCTCCCCGGCGGGTCACACGGACCTTGGTCGAAGCGTTGATCCAGCGCTTGATTTCCGAATGCCCGTCGGCAAATGAAAATCCTCCCGCACCGTTGTGGTACGACGCGGGCAGATCCCCCCAGTTGGATTGCTCCGGATTGCTGTAGAACCAGCCGTCATTGATCCAGTCGGGATGCTCATCGAGGACCACAAAGGTGGTGGACGGGCGGATGATGTCCCCCTCCTTGAGCATCACCTTCCAGGCCGGCACCCAGGTTTGAATCCCTCGGGGAGTCAGTTCGCCGCCGTCGCCGACAAAGGCATTCATGGAGAAGCTCCGGACCCGGTAGGGAAACCGCGCGCGTTTTTGCGCATCGGAGAGGTTGTTGTCCGCGGGGCACCGATACAGCGCCGTCGCGCCGCCGACGTAGCGTCCGAGCAGGTTCGTGGTCAGATGAGCGAGGTTGGTGTTGTCCGGATTCGTGGTCCAATCCATCACGTTGTTCACCCAGCTCACTCTCCGTCGCCGCGTTTCATCAATCCCATGGTTGTTGACATACCGGTCTCCGTTGTCGCCGGCGTACATCTGCCACGCGAGCGTGAATTGCTTGGTGTTGCTCAGGCACAGGATGCCTTGCGCCTTCGATTTCGCCTTCCCGAGCGCGGGGAGCAGCATGCCGGCCAGGATGGCGATGATGGCTATCACCACCAGGAGTTCGATGAGCGTAAAACCGCAGGAGCCTCCGCGGCGTGTAGGAATCGTTTTCATGGGGAGAGTGTGTGAGTGACAGCATACAGGTGACGAACCGGCGGCCTGTTGGCAAGGGTTTTGGGGTCAACAGGGAGGGATTCTTCCTGTTCCTTTGCGGTCTTTCGCGGCCCCTGCTGGAGACGGAAGCGATGCCGCCGGGCGATGCCGAGCCTTACGCAATGGGCGCCAGGAAAAGAAACCTTCCTTCACATCCCCTTGCTCCATTTTGCGGCCTTCGCGCCCTTTGCGTGAGGCCCAGGCTCCCTCGCCGCCCCGTTCCGCATCGGGAACCGGCGTTTCCTCGAACCGGTCGGGGAATCGTCCACAAGCCGATGACGGATCCTTCACAGAAAAGGCTTGTCGAAGGCTCCCCGCGCGCCTATCTCCCCGGTCGCTTTGGGTCGCGCCCGTGGCGGAATTGGCAGACGCGCTAGATTCAGGTTCTAGTGAGTAACATCGTACAGGTTCAAGTCCTGTCGGGCGCACCATCCCCCCGCCCTTCCCACCCCGCAGACAAACTCGCCATCCCGTGCCCCTCTTCCCGGTGATCCATGAGGACGGCGCGCTTCTGGTAATTCACAAGCCGGCGGGACTGGTCTGCCACCCCACGAAGGGCGACGCGTGGTCGAGCCTCATCGGACGTGTCCGGATGCACCTCGGAGCGGAGAGCGAGCCGCAGATGGTTCACCGGCTCGACCGTGAAACCAGCGGCGTCATGGTGTTTGGAAAAGCGGCGGAGACCGCCCTCGAACTGCGGCGGGCGTGGGAACTGGGATTGGTCACCAAGGAGTACCTGGCCATTGTCCATGGAACAGTCACGGGCGTCACCGGGGTCTGCGCCCTCCCCATCGGCCGAGATGAGACCAGCGAGGTGGCGGTCAGGGATTGGGTGCGCCCCGACGGAGCCCCGGCCCGCACGCGGTGGTGGCGGCTCCACACCTTTCGGCGCGCCGAAGGGGAGTTCTCCCTGTTGCGGGTACGCCTCGACACCGGACGCAAGCACCAGATTCGCATCCATCTGTCCCACCTCGGTCATCCGCTGGTCGGCGACAAGCTCTATGGACGCGACCCCGACGCCTACTTGGCCTTTGTCCAGCGCCGGCTGACGCCAGACCAGAGGGCGCGGCTGCTCCTGCCGTGCCAGGCCTTGCATGCGGGGCGTCTCTGGCTCCCGTGGCAGGGCGAGGAGCGGGAATTTGCGTCGGAACCCGAGCCCTGGTTCACCCGCTTCGTGGCCGGGGAACCGTTGGATGGGTCGCAAGATCCTTTCGATCCGAAGCGCCCCGGCCCGTGAACCAGCGCCATTTCAATCCGGTCCCGCCTTGCTCTCAGACGATGTCCGGAGAAGCATTCGCGAATGCCGATGCGCCTGTTGTCCCTGTTTCCGGTCCTCATGGCCGCCCTGGCCATCTGTCCTCTGCGGGCGGTGGAGGCGACGAATGAGTTTGGATTCATGGGCCCGGAAGTCTTCCCAGTGGATTTCGGGATCGCCTTCCTGCACGTCGCAGATCTGGACGCCGACGGCCTCAAAGACCTGATCGTGGTCAACAACCTGCGGTCAAAGATCAACCTGCTCTACAACCGCACCGGAAACACCAACGCCCCGGTCACTCCGGCAAAGGTGGGGCGCCGCGACGTCAACGAACTGCCCGGCGATGCGCGGTTCCGGGTGGATTCCATCGCCTCGGAGAAGCGCATCACCTCCCTGACCGCGGCGGACCTGAACGACGACGGACGCACGGACATCGCCTACTTCGGCGAACCGAAGGAATTGATCATCCAGTACAACCAGGGCACCAACGGATGGTCCCAGCCGCGGCGGTTCCCGTTGGAGGATGGCACTTCGGATTACAACGCGCTGACCTCCGGCGACATCAATGCCGACCAACGCGCCGACCTGCTGCTCCTGGCCGAGAAGCATCTCTACCTCCTTCGGCAGCTACCGGACGGAACCCTCTCTGAGCCGGAGCGCCTTCCCTACAGCGGCGTGGTCAAGGCGGTCCAAGTGCTGGACCTCAACGGCGACGGGCGCAACGACCTGTTGTTCGTCAATTGGGACCACACGAATCCATTCCGCTTCCGGCTTCAGCAAGCCGACGGACAGTTCAGTCCGGAGATCCACATGCCGCTGACGAGCATTCGCAGCTACTGGGCCGACGACCTGGACGGCGACAAGAAGACCGAGGTCATCACCATCGCGGCGAAATCCGGACGCGCGGCGGTCGCCAACTTCGTGACCCGGCCGGCCGATCCCCTCGAAGGTGATCTCGTGGACGGTCAATTCTCCATCCTCCCCCTCACCCGCACCGACAAGCCGCGCCGCGGCGTGGTCTGGACCGACGTCAGCGGCGACGGACTGCCGGACTTGATCGCCGGCGATCCGGGCGGAGGCCAGTTGACCCTCTGGCTCCAGCGCGACGACGGCACCCTGGCCGCCCCGAAGAACTTCCCCAGCCTCACCGGCGTCACCGACCTGGTGGCTTCCGACTGGGATGCCGACGGCCGTCCCGAACTATTTCTCCTGAGCGCCGACGAACGGCAGGTGGGCATCACCGCCCTCGATACCGCCGGCCGCTTCCCCTTCCCCGAGCTGGTGCCGCTGGCGGGGCGTCCGCTGGCCATTGCGGTCGGCGCCCTGCGCCCGGGAGCGCCGCCACAACTGGCTGTTCTCCAGGAACGCGACGAGAAGCGTCCCGGCAAGGACGGCAAGGACGAATCCGTCACGGTGCGGGAACTGGTGCTGCGCGACGCCAAAGGGCCGGCCGGCACGCACCGGTTGTCCGAGGATTACAAGGGCAGCCCCTCGGTGCTTGCCTTCCACGACGCCAATCAGGACGGCCTGGCGGATCTGGTGCTCTTGACCGCCTATGAGAAGGTGAAGGTCTTCGTGCAGCAGCAGACTCCGTCCGGCGGCGAACCGCAGTTCGTGGAGGCCGACATCACCCCGCCGGGCGGCGCGCTGGAGACGCCCTGGATGCTCACGGCCGACGTGGATGGAGACAGCAAACCGGAACTTCTGTTGCCCCAGCGCAATTTCCTCAGGGCGGTCGTGCTGGTATCTGATGGACAGGAAAAGCCTGCATGGAGCTTTTCGGTCCGGGACCAGATCAATGGCGCGACCAGCAGTTCGCGGATCGCTGGCGCGGCGGCCATGCCCCAGGAGGGCGGCCGGGCCCCGCTGCTGTTCCTCCTCGATTCCGACCGCAAGGCGCTCACCGTCGCCCGCCGCGACACCAACGGCGTCTGGCAATCCGTCCGCAACACCGCCCTTCCCGTAACCGAGTTCACCCGGCTGGTGCCGCTGGCCCTGGGCGGTCCTGCCGTCAACAGCATCGGGTTCATCGGCAACAACGCCGTCGCCTGGAAGCGCTTCGCGGGCGAGGTCTGGGACATGACCGACCTGGACGGCTATGAAACCCCGATCCGCGACGGCTGGCTGCACGATGTCACTAGCGGGGACCTGAACAGCGATGGGCGCAAGGATCTCGTGTTCCTGGAGACTGCGAAGAACTATGTGGACCTCGTGCGCTTCGAGGCGCCGCATCAATTGCGGCCGGGGAACCGCTGGCCGGTATTCGAGGAACGCACCTTCCGCCAGCGCCGGAATGAAGTTCCGGAACCTCGCGAAGCGGTCGTGGCCGACGTCACTGGCGACGGCAAAAACGACCTCATCCTCATCGTCCACGACCGCGTCCTGCTTTACCCCCAGGAGTAACACGATCTGCCGCCAAGAGGGTTAGGGACGGGTTGCTGTCCGTCCGGAACTGTAACTTCCTCCGAGCTTTTTACGCCCCTGGTGTGGGCCTCCACCGGAATCCTGCGGACGGGAGGGCAGATTCCGGCCTCAGGGATTTTCCGCGATCCCCGGGAGGCTGTCGGGACGATGCAGGGGAAGATGAGGACGCGGATACCTCGTCCCTTGGGCGCATCTCATTTTTTTGGATGGGGAGCGCATGCGGCACCAGACTCGTCCCGCCCGGTTCTTCGTGCACTGACCTTCCGTCCCCGGCGTCGAAAAGTTGCTTTCAGTCACCAATCACTCCGCCCTCAGCGCCACGATCGGATCCACCCGCGCGGCGCGGTGGGCGGGGAGCCAGCAGGCGAGCAGCGCCATGGCGAACAACACCAGGGGCACTGCGGCAAACGTGGCCGGGTTCGTGGTGGTGACGCCGAACAGGAGTCCGCGCAGCAGTTGGGCCACAGCCAGAGCGCCGAGGATCCCCGCTCCGACGCCAACACCCGCCAGCTTCAGGCCTCGCAGCAGGACCATCCGCAGCATGTCGCGGCGCTGCGCGCCCAAGGCCATGCGGACGCCAATCTCCCGCGTGCGCTGGCCGACGGCGTACGACATCACGCCATAGAGTCCCAGGGCGGCGAGCAGGGTGCCAATGCCGGCGAATGCCAGCATCAACCGCGTGGCGAAACGGCGGTCCTCCAGGGAACGCGCGACGATTTCCTCGGTCGTGAACACGCGAGACAGCACCAATTGCGGATCCACTTTGCGGACGGCCTCGCGGATCGCAGGGAAGAGCGCCGCCGGACTGGCCGACGTGCGCACGGCCAGCGCCGGCGTGTCTTGTGCGTACGCGTAGATGATTGGCACGTCCTCGCCTTGCAGGCCGCGATGTTTGATCGAACCCACGACGCCGATGATCTCCCGCGGCCTTCCCACGCCCTCGCGCGGCAGAATGCGGAGGCTCCGTCCGACCACATGGCCATCGCGGAAGAATCGTCTGGCCAGCGCCTCATTGACCACCACGCGCGCGGGCCGGTTCGTGGTCACATCGTAGGGGTCATTGGCGTCGAACGTTCGGCCCGCGACCAGGGGAATCCCCGCGGCCGAAAAATAGTCCGTGGTTACCCGCCAGTAATCCACCGTCGGGGCGACGGACACCAGGGGTTCGGACGGCGCATCCGCGGTGATCCGGACGCCGTTGGACCAGAGGTCATTGAGCAGTTCGTGATTCGCCCCACCGACCGATTCCACCCCCGGCAGCCCGGACACTGCCTCGATCACACGGCGCGTGAGGGAGCCGTTCGGATAAGGGTCCACCCGGAAGCAAATCGTGTTGCGCAACCCGAAACCGGGATCCACGCGCATCAGGTGGCGGAAGCTGAGGATCGCGAGGCCGGTCGCCACCAGAAGCACCGTTGAAATGGCGATCTGTCCGGCCACCAGTCCGTTGAGCAACCGATGCCGGCCTCTTCCGGGCGAGGCCGAACGGCCGCTGTCCGCCAGCGTCTGGGCGAGGCGGCTCCGGGTCAGGCGCAGCGCCGGGAAGATTCCGGAAAGCAACGCGGCCAGCAGCATCACGGCCGTCGCGGAAATCAAGGTCGCCGGCTCGAAGCCCGCGTTGGGCGGAATGCCAAGCGATTCCGGCATCGCGCGAAGCACCGGGCCACCGCACCACCAAGCCAGCACCATACCGGCGGCGGCGCCGACGAGCGACAAGAGCAGGCTTTCGCATAACAATTGCCGCACCAGCCGCAGGCGGGTTGAGCCAAGGGCGCTTCGGATCGCCAACTCCCTGCGCCGCGATTCCGTGCGGATCAGCAGCAGGTTGGACACGTTCAGACAGGCAATCAGCAGAAGGATCCCGCTCGCGCCATAAACTGCCAGCAAGGCGGGCCGCACGGGTTGGGTCTGCCATTGCTTGAGCGGCGTCATCTGCACGCCCCATCCGCGATTGGTGTCGGGATACTCGCGCTCCAGTTCCGCCGCCACCCGGCTCAAGTCTTCCTGCGCTTGCGCCACCGTCACTCCGGGCTTGAGCCGACCCACGACATTGTGGAGCTGCAGATCGCGCGGGAAGGTGGTGCGCCGAATGTCGCCCGCGAGAAATACCTGGTCCTGCGGGGCGGAACCCTGAACGGGCACCGCGGACTTTGGCGGCAGAATTCCAACGATCGTCGTCCTCTCGCCATCGCATTGGATGGTCCTGCCGATGGCCGACTCCTCCCCGCCCAGCAGGCGTTGCCAAAGCGCGTAGGGAATGAGAACGCCGGAATCCATGTCGCTCTCGGTGAGCAGGCGGCCATGCAGCGGCGTGATTCCGAGCATGGGCAGCAGGTTGGGCGTCACCCAGTTGACGCGAACGGACTCAGACCTGCCATCCAGTGTCAGCGCGCCGTCCCACTCCTGAAACGTAGCGATCTCGTCGAACGAAATGCTCCGTTCCTGCCAATCCAGCACGTTGGGATGGGAACTGCGCGAGTCCGACACGCCGAGCGCCGGATTGACCGAGGCGATCCGCACCAGCCGGCCGGCATCCGGATAGGGCGGCGGACGCATCAAGACGGCATTGACGACGCTGAAGATGGCCGAGTTGGCCCCGATGCCCAGCGCCAGGGTGAGGACGGCGACCAGGGTAAAACCTGGATTCTTGATAAGCTGCCGCAGGGCGAACTGCAGGTCCTTCATATCAATAGGCGCGAGAGTTTAGAGCCTGGGGATGAAGGACTTCGGCGGGCCAAAGAGTTGGACTCGCCTCTCGTCCCTGATCCCCAGGCCGGGATTCTTGAGCAGTTGGCAGACGGCGAACTGGAAGTCGTTCATCTTCGTAAAGCATTGAAGGTAAACCCAGGCGGTGTCGAACAGAACCATCTCATCCCCGAAGAACGTCACCGTCGTGGCCCCTTCGACGAAAAATTGCCGATAGCGCCCAGTATTCCCGCTTCCACGCCCCGGCGCACCATGGACTGAAAGATTTCCGGTCCTTCGCCGAATGGAACAGTGGAATGAAATACTCGAAATTGCCGGAAGCCAGTCCCGCTGGTTTTCCAGGCGTTCCTTCCCGCTGCGCGTTTGGACACGCGGTGCTGGCCGCCATGCTGGTCGTGCTGGCCCCCTTGACCCGAGCCGGCATTCCGGAGCCGGATCTGGTCTGGTACGGCAAGGTGGTGATGCTGTCCGGCGGCGGGGAAATGCGGGTCACGGCCGGCACGTTGGTCTGGCAAATCGAGCCGCTGGCCGGCGGGCCTCCCATCGTTCGGACCACCGAACTCACCAACCTGAACGATCAGTTCAGCTTCGTGCTCCGCGTGCCGTGTGAAACACCGGAACCCGGTGGCAGCGCGTCTGCGGACGTCCTCCCTTTGCGCATCCCCGCAGCCAGGTATCGCCGGCTGACCGTTTCGCTGGACGGCGAACCGCTCGCGCTCCTCAGCGCGGCAGGAGAGTTTTCGCCGTTGCCGGCGCATCGCGGGCGCGCGGAGCGGATTGATTTGCGGCTCGGAGTCGCGCCTGCGGATTCGGATGGGGACGGACTGGCCGATGCCTGGGAGTTGCAATACTTCGGCGGTCTGAGCGCCGATCCGGATGAAGATGCCGACGGTGATGGCATGAGCAACTTGCGCGAGTTCCTGGCGGGAACGAATCCCACCGATCCTCAGTCGCGGTTTGAGGTGATCGAGCTTGCCCAAGTGCCGAACGGCATTTCGCTCCGCTGGTCCAGCGAGCCGGGGCGCCGCTATCGGGTGCGACGCTCCCCTTCCCTCCTGGCCGGCCCAGCCGATTACCAGGTCGTGCAAGCAGGCCTGGAGGCCACTCCGCCGTTCAACCAATTCACCGACACGGGCGCCGGCGCAGGCGTCCTGTTCTTCTACCTGATCGAACTCGAGGAATAAGCCCATGAAAATTCCTCCGACTGCACCCCGAAAAAGCCCTGCTCGCAGGCGCGCCCTCGTGTTTCTCCTCGGATGGCTCCTCGGCGCCGTGCCCCAGGAGGCGCAAGCTCAATGGGTCCAGCAACAAATCGTCTTAAAGCCGGGCTGGAATGCCGTGTTCCTTGAAGTGGTCCCGACTCCCGACGATGGCGACACCCTCTTTGCCGGATTGCCGGTCGAAAGCGTTTGGGATTGGAACCGCACGGCAGACTCCGCCCAGTTCGTGCAAGATCCCAACACCCTGATTCCGGGCGCGTCCGGCTGGCTCACTTGGTTTCCTCCAGGGCATCCGCTGGCCGGCCAGGCGAACCTTTTTGCACTGCGGGATGGCCGTCCTTACCTGATCAAACTGGCGGATGACGCGCCCGTCACGACCTGGACCGTGGTGGGCCAGCCATCGCTGCGCGGCATTCGCTGGCGGGCGGGCGCGGTCAACCTGGTGGGGTTTCATGTCGCCACCAATCCCACGCCGACCTTCGCCACGTTGTTCGCCGGCGAAGCCGGTTTGGCGGGTCAACCGGTCTATCGCCTCGGGTCGGGAGGCGCGTGGGAGCCCATCGCGAATCTGGCATCCACCGGACCGCAACCCGGGGAAGCCTACTGGGTCCGCTGCGCGGGGCCGGTCACGCGGTCGGCCACGTTTGAAGTCCATCCCGGCTCGCGGCGAGGTCTGGTCTTCGACCCGGGCACGACCGAGCAGAGCCTTCGCCTTCGCAACACCAGCGCCAGCCACCGCAAAATTTTCCTCCGGCGGCTTCCGTCAGCGACCCCGCCGCCGGGCCAGCCGCCCCTGGCCGGCCCTGCCCCGCTGGAGTATCGCGCCGCGGATTACGCCCAGGCGCAAGTGGACTGGCAGCCACTCACCAACACACTGACCTTCGCGGCCCTCGCGCCGGGTGCGGAATGGAATGTGCAATTGGCGGTGCGGCGATCGGAGTTGCCGTCGTCGCCGCCGGGCGCCGTCTTTCAAAGCATCCTCGAGGCGACCGATGATGCCGGCACGCGATGGCTGATTCCGGTGACCGTGGAACCGGCGTCCCGACCGGCTTCGCTGCAAGCCTCCAGCGCGTTCGCGGGACTCTGGATCGGTGAGGCGGTGATCAACAAAGTGTCTCAACCGGCGCATGCCGGCGATCCGCTGCTGGCCAGGCCCGCCGGTGGAGAGTTTCAATTTCGCCTCATCATCCACGTGGATGCGGCCGGCACGGCACGCCTGCTGCAGCACGTCTTCCTCATACGCAAGCCGGCCACGCTCAAGCCCGATCCGGGGAATCCCGGATTGAACATTGTTGACGAGCCGGCGCGCACCGTCGTGGTCACCGATGAACGGCTGATTCCGGGAATCGCCGGCGCCTCCGCGGTGGTCGGGCGTCGCGCCAGTTCGGCCGCCTTTGGTTTCAGCCAGCCGCTGGCATTTGCCGGCGGCGCGTTTGGGAACGGAACGATGACGAGGAGCGTCCCATTGGACTACGAGGATCCCCTCAACCCGTTCAAGCACGTCTATCATCCCGATCACAACAACCTGGACGAACGGTTCGAGGGAACCCTGCCCGAGGGCCGGGAGGCCTTCACGGTCACCCGGGTGTTGTCGCTCGAATTCACCGCGACGGATCCGTGGGGGTTGAATCCGCCCGGGTGGGGCGACACCGAACTGGGCGGGACCTATCGGGAGACGATGGATGGCCTCCATCGGAGCACGATTCATCTGGGCGGGAACTTCCGTCTCGTGCGTGTGTCGCGCGCCGCGGCGCTGAACCAGTGATTTCAATCCAACGACCTGCCTTCATGAAGACGACCGGCCCTGATTCCCGCTTTTTCAAATGGATGGGACTGACCCTCTGCGCGCTCGCCGCCATTCACACCGCGCGAGCCCAGATCACTCCCATCTTCACCCACCATTTTTCCCAATCGTATTCCTGGCCGGGCTATCCGGACGGCACGGGCGCCCGATTCGGCAAGGCGCTCGCCAGCCTGGGCAGCGGACGCTTTGCCGCGGGAGCGCCGGATGCGGACGTGGTGTTTCATCCAGAACTGGACCACGGCTTCGTGGCGGATGGCGGCCTCGTCGCCGTCTTTGATCCGGCCATGCAGCTCGCGGGAGAGGGCGCGATTCCCGTGAATTATTTGCGGCGAAACTACGGCGCGGCGCTGAGCGGATTCCCCAACGGGCTCTTCCTGGCCGGAGCCGGCAACTCGGCGCCGACCGCGGAAGCGAACTATTCGTTCGTGGGAAACGTCTTTCTTCATGGACCTCAAGGCGAACTCATCCGCACCTGGTCCAATCCGGACGGTCCCACCAATCAGTTTGGTTACTTCGGCTTTGCGGTCGCGGCGCTGGGTTCGAACCGTTTTGCGGCCAGTTCCCTGACGGACTTCGGCAAAGTGTTCCTGTTCGACGCCACGGCCGCCACGGATCCCCTGGTCGTGATCACCAATCCCACACCCGCGGCCCGGGAGCGTTTCGGCTACGCCCTGGCCCGGCTCGGATCCGACCGGGTGATCATCGGTGATCCGGCGGACAACCTGAATGGGAATCGGGTGGGCAGCGTGATGATCTACGATATGTCGGGGAAACGCTTGCGGACCCTTCATGACCCCACGGGCAAGGATCAGTATTTTGGCGGCGTGGTTGAGGCAGTGGACGAGCATCGCTTTCTCGTGACCGCGCTCCAGGCCGCCGTGTCATACACCTCCAACGGCCAACTCCAGACGAACCAGTCCGCCGGCCTGGTATATCTCTATGACGACAGCGGCACTTTGCTCCGCACGTTTGCGTCCCCCAACCCGGCCGAAACCCGGGAGTTTGGCAATGCCCTGGCAATGCTGGGGGCCAAGCGCGTGCTGATCGGCGCACAGTATGAGCGTATCGGCGCAATCGAGACCGGACGGGTCCACCTCTTCAACCTCGAGGGGGATCACCTGGAAACGATAGATAACCCCAAGCCCATGCTGGGGGATTTGTTTGGCGGCGCGATTGCCGCCCTGGATGATCACCGGTTCATCGTCGGCGCGCCGGGAGACGACACGCTCCGCGCGGAGGCGGGCAGCATCTATGGCTTTGATGCGCCGATGCCCGTGCTGGAGCTCGGCGCCGAAATCCCGCGTCCGAACGGACTCGATGTTTCGGGATCATTTCCGGATCAAGGGCCCGGCGTGACGCCGCCCGGCGCGGCCTTCTGGCACGTGCCATCGCAAAAGCTCTTCGCGGTCAAGACGGGCAAAGTGCTGGTTTCGTGGCCCCGCTTGAACGGTCAAAAATATAACTGGGACGGCGAGTTTGTCTGGCCGACCAACACCGCCCGCTATCAGATTCACGTGGCCGGTCCGACTCCGGTGGACCTGAGCAACGGCGGAGCCTTCTCCCAAGCCGTATTGCATGCATCCACCACGGACGCCGACGCAGGCGCGGTGAGCCAGTCGCGGAGCTTCAAGGCCACTCTCCCGGGCGACAGCCTGTTGATGCTTTCCGCCGGCGACCCGACGAGCAACCCCATCGGCTTTCAACTGGTCCGAACGATCACGGCCCAAGACCCGGCCCACCTGCACGACAATGCGCCGGCCACCGTTGGCCAGCCCATCGTGGATCCGGCGAACTATCACGATCCCGCCTGCGGCGGCCCGCAGGTTGCGGTTCCAGGCGCAGTGTATTGCCCCGCGCCGGTCTTCGATCCGGTCACCCGCAGCGGCACCGTCATTCCAGTGAACCGGGACAACCCCAGCACTGGGCAGGACGACTTGATCGTCAACTTCTACCAGCACGGCACGAAACTCTACGATCCGGCCACCGGCGCTCCGGTGGCGAACCAAATTGCCTGGCCCTACCAACCCGTGCGATTCCGTCCGCAATGGCCCACCAACGCGCCGCGCCTGGTCATCGCCAGCCAGCAGGGAAGCGGAACGCTGGATCCGGCGACATTCGTGGATTGGGAACTCTATTACCAAAACGATCCCGGGCAGCCGGGATTCAACCCGAATGACGAACACGCGCTGCGCCGGCCCATTGGCGGCGGCGAAGGCGTGTTTGCCCTGCGCGACGATCTGGGCACGCCCACGACATCCGAACCCTTCGTTCTCATACGCTATCGTTCTCCAAACGATGGTGGACAATGGCGCATGAAGGTGTGGCAGGTCGTGGCCGAGGAGGCGCCGTTTACCTTCAGCTATACCGCCCGCGCGGGGCTCCTGATCCAGGCTCCCTTTCCGCTGAGCACCCTGGCGGCGGCACCGCAGAGCGTTGGGGTGTCGGGGCCCTACTGGCGGGACCGGAAGCTGTCGTTCTGGGCCCGGGCCGCCGGAGACGACGGCGGCGATGCGGAGATCGTGATGCGCTACTTCTATCCCATGCAGCCCGGCTTCTTCTTCCCCGGGGAGAATCCGCCGCCCGCTGGATCCAACCTGCCCTTTCTCGATGTGCGCGCAGGCACTCCCGGCACTCCGATCAACGTCCGTTACCTCACCACCTGGCCGGACAGCGTGCCGGAGCTGCGCGCCGGTGAGACGTTGGTGAACGCCAGGAACGGCCTGCCGCAGATCGCCGGCCAAAGCAGCGTCGAAGTGCTCTATCAACAATCCCTCCCCACGCAGGACCGCACCAGCGTGCGCCTGATGGATCCCGTCCGCACCCGCAGCGTCGCGTTGGCTCAACTGCCGCTGGACCTCGGCACTCGAATCCGCGCCGGCATTCTCTATTTCCCCGCCCTGCCGCCCCACCTCGAGGGGCGGGTCCGCTACGATCCGGTCGCGCGCCGACTCCAGCTCCGGGGCGAGTTCGTCGAACCTCCGGCCGGCGAATCGTATTTGTTGCTGAACGTTCTGACGCCCCGCGACCGGGCCGTGGTCGCAAGCCTGTCCGGGGATCCCGCCTGGCAGGACGCCGTCGCCGCCTTGGCCGCGGAGGCGGAAGACGTGGTGGAGGTGCCGGCCGACTCACCGGGCTTTGATTCGCTGGCGCTCACGGCGGGCGACGGCCAGGGCACCGGCTATGTCACGCTGGCGTTTGGCAATAGCACCAATCTGAGTGCGCCCGCCGAACCGATCAGCCTGAGCCTCATCAAGGTGACCTGTCCGCTTTACCGCGGAGAACTCAAGGCGGTCGAATCCCCCAACCCGCTGGCGGAGCAGTTGACTCTGCGGCACAGCGGTGACTTCGCGGGTCACCCCGGGGATTTTGAATTCGAATGGCGCACCTTGCCGCCGTCCGATGGACTGCCCCCGCCGCGGCCGCCCGAACAGTGGACGCGATTCCAGCCCACCCCCGCCAACGGGCGCGGCGCCGTGGATATCACCCTCTCCGGGCCGGGACTCTACACCCTCAGCGACAATTATTTTGTCTGCCGCTACCGGCGCGCGAGCGGCACATCGCCGTGCGGGGACGACTGGAGCGCGTGGACGGCGCCGATGCTTGCCGAGGGTTGGATCAAGCGGGTGCTGGCCGGCATCGGTCCGTTCGAGCAGCGCGTCCAGGACTATCAGGACACTCAGGTCAACACGATCGTGAGTATGATCTCGCAGGCCGGCGCCCGGGCGCGCGGCGATGTCGCACTGAACCTGGAGGCGGTCAATGAAGTGGGGTTGATCGAATTTTATGAAACAGTGCTCCGGCGGGGATTGAACCTGAGCATCGAGGGCGCGCCCCCCGTGGATTATCCGCCGGCCAACGATGCCCTGCTGCTGGCCGCCGGCCGCCTGGCCGATCTCTACCTGCTCCTGGGCAACGAAGCCTATGCCGACGCCGCCGACCCGACCATCGCGTTCGGTACGGACAACGGGATTTACGGCTCTCAAGCCACGTCGCTCCACTGCTTCATGAACCAGACCGCGTCCTTGCTCGAAGAAGAACTCGCGCTGTTGCGAGGACGAGACAATTCCAAGCTCCCCAGCGTCCAAACCTACCCGGCGTATAACCGGCTCCTTTGGAATTTTACCCGCGACATCACCGGCGGCGAAGTGGCCTATGCGTTGAATTACAACATTCGAAACGTCAACGGCGACGTGGCCGGGGCCATCAATGAAGCCGACGCCCGGCGCCTTTATCCGCAAGGTCACGGCGATGCCTGGGGTCATTACCTCACCGCGATCAAGAATTACTATCGGCTGCTGCGCAGTCCGCACTTCACGTGGGTTCCCCGGATCGAAGCGGTGCTGGTCGGCGGGGTGCCCGTCTCGGTGGACTACCTCGACGAACGCAAGTTCGCCGCCGCCGCCGCGGCGCGGGCCCGGACCGGCGCCGAGATCGTCAACCTGACCTTTCGCAGCGACTATGTGGACACTCCCCAGAAGCCGTGGCAGAGCCAGGCGGACACCGACCCGAACCGGGCATGGAGCCTGACCGACTGGGCCAGCCGGGCGGGCCAGGGAGCGTTGTTCGATTGGGTCGTGGCCAATGCGATTTTGCCGGATGCTGATCCCGACCCGAATCACACGGGCATTCAAAAGGTCGAGCGCGCTGGCATCCGGGAATTGCCGGAGATCGCGGAGGCGTTCCGCCAAATTCAGGAACAGGCTGATCAAGCCGATCAGGGCCGCAATCCGCTGGGCCTGGCGAACAATGGGGTCCCGTTCGACCTGGACCCCGGCGCCGTGGCCGAAGGGAAGACGCACTTCGAGCAGATTCATGCGCGCGCCACCGATGCGCTGGAAAACGCCGTGGCGGTGTTCGATCACGCCAACGCCAGCACCCAACTGCTGCGCCGCCAGGCCGACGACGCGAATGACTTTCAGCAACGCGTCGTGGACAGCGAGGCCGACTTCAACAACCGGCTCATCGAAATCTTCGGCACACCGTACGCCGATGACATCGGACCGACCGGCGCCTATCCGACCGGTTATGAGGGGCCCGACATCTACCACTACGACTACGTGGACGCCCCGGAGGTCCCGGGAGGAGTCACCAGCCAGCAGCCTACGATTCAGTTCGAACTCGCGGAAGCCAATGTGCTCGGCAACGGAGCCCTCAGCCAGGTGACCCGTCCGGTCGTCTTCCATTTTTCACCCCAGGGATTCGGTTTGGAGAAGCCGTCCGGATGGACGGGGCAGCGAGACGCTCCGGGCGAAATCCAGATCGCGCGCGGCGCCCTCCTCGAGTCCATCCGCCGATTGGAGCGCGGGGTCAGTGAGTATGAGAATCTGATGGATCAGATGGAGGATGCTGCCCGGAGCCTGCGGGCTGAATTGGACCTCAACTCCAGCCAGATCGCGATTCGCCAGCGTCAGATCGCGACGATCACCGGGCTCGATGACGAAATTCGCGGGCTCCGAGCGCGGGCGAGCGCCATCCGCCGGGTGGCCCAGGGGGCGAACAACGCGGCGTTGTTTGTCGCCGAGGCGCTGCCCCGGGTGGTGGGGCTGGCCAGTGACGCCTTCTCGGCCAAGTCGGCGGTGCTCCGGCTCATCGGACGCAACCTGCTCCTCGCCGCGGACGCAACGGCCACGCTGAAGGAGGAATCCGCGGCGGAGTTGCAGGACGAGAAGAACCGGCAGGCCGCGCTGACCGAGCTCGAGCTTTTCAGCCTTCAGGCCGGATTCAGCCAGCAGGAGCGGTTGCGGGCGTTGGAACAATTGGTTCGGACCGAGTTTCCGGCGCGCCTCGAACTGGCCGCCTTGGAACAGAGTGTCGGGCAGGCGTCAGGCCGCTACTCCGCGGGGGTCGCCCGCGGGCTGCGCCTGCTCGAGGAACGGACTCGGTTCCGGCAGAAAACCGCGTCGCAGGTCCAGCAATATCGCCACCGGGACATGGCCTTCCGGATCTTTCGGAGCGACGCATTGCAGAAATACCGCGCGCAATTCGACCTCGCGGCCCGCTACGCGTATCTCGCCGCCAAGGCCTATGACTACGAAACTTGCCTGAGGCCGGGCGACAATCGCGGGCCGGGGAGCGCGTTCCTCACCTCGATCATCCGCTCGCGCTCGCTTGGCCTGATCGGCCCCAGCGGTCCCCTGCAGGGGAGCGGCAGCGGCGATCCGGGCCTGGCCGATCCGCTGGCGAAGATGAATGCGAATTGGAACCTCGTGCTCAAGGGGCAGCTCGGCTTCAACAATCCCCAGACCGAAACCGGACGGTTTTCGCTGCGCAACGAGCTGTTCCGCGTGTTGTCCGGGCCGACAGGCGGCGAACGCTGGCGCGAAGTTCTTGAAAATCATGTCGTGCCCAACGTGCTGGCCCTGCCGGAATTCCAGCGGCACTGCATTCCCTTCAGTCCCACCCAACCGGTCGAGCCGGCCATCGTCATTCCGTTCGCCACCACGATCAATTTCGGCCTGAACCTCTTCGGCTGGCCGGCAGGCGGCGGAGACAACGACTACGATTCGACGAAGTTCGCGACCAAGGTTCGCTCCGTCGGCGTCTGGTTCTCGGGATACAACAACCTCGGCGGCGGCATGATCAATACGCCGCGCGTTTACCTCTTTCCCGTGGGCCTCGACCTGATGCGCGCGCCGACCCAGGGCGATCCCTACATTCGCGAGTGGCGCATTTTGGACCAGGCGCTGCCGGTGCCGTTTCCGCTCCGCCCGGGGGATCTGGGGGATCGCTCCTGGAGGCCGGACGATTCGCTCTCGGAAGACTTTGCCGCGATCCGCCGCTTCGGACGCTTCCGCGCGTTTCACGACAGCGGCAATTTCAATCCGGCGGAGACGATCAGCGACAGCCGCCTCATCGGCCGGTCGGTGTGGAACACGCGCTGGCTGCTCATCATCCCGGCGGGCACGTTGCACACGGACCGCAACGAGGGAATTCAACGCTTCATCCATGGCGCCCTGCGCCAGAATGGAACGCGCGACGGCAATGGCGTGTCGGACATCAAGATCTTCTTCCAAACCTACGCCTATTCCGGGAACTAACGGCATCGCCCATGGCCCGAACGGAGGTGGTATGACAACGAAAGTGCGCGCCTGTAACAATGCGATGGAAAAGGGGAGCGCACGCGAGGCGCGTGCGCTCCCCTTGCTAACGGCCTCGTTCCGGCTGAAGGGCTGTTGGGCCGCCGCAATGGCCCTGGCGTTGGCGATCGGCGGCGCCGCCTGGGGAGCTGATAAAAGCGGCGTTTCGCCCACCACCATTTCCCTGCCCAAAGGCCCGGGCTCCATTGAGGGCCTGGGAGAATCCTTCCAGCCAAGCCTCAACACGGGCACGGCGAAGTACGGCGTGGGGCTGAAACTCCCGCCCGGTGTGGTGGGGCATCAGCCGCGCCTGAGCCTCAGCTACGACGGCGGTGGCGCCAACGGTCCCCTCGGCTTCGGCTGGAGCCTTCCACTTCCGTGTGTGCAGCGCCGGACCGACCGGGGAATCCCGACTTACGGAAGGGAGGTGGGATTCCCGCGCACCGATGTCTTCATCAACGAGGCCAGGGAAGAACTGGTGCCCCAGGCCGACGGATTCTTCTTCTGCAAAAACGAAGGCAGCTTCGTGCGCTACCGTCAGGTCGGCGATCACTGGGAAGCCACGCTGCCCGACGGCACCCAACTCGAATTCGGGCTTACCGCCGCCGGAAGGATCGAGGACGGCTCGCAGATATTTTCCTGGTTGCCTCAGCGGGAGACGGACACCCACGGCAACGTGATCGAATACCGCTACCATTCGCCTCCGGGCGAACACGACCTGAATCAGAAGTATCTGGCGTCGGTTCGCTACGGCCCTGGAGCGCCACCGTGGACCCACTTTCACTTCATTGTCTTCCACTATGAAGACCGGTCCGATTGGTTCGAGAACGGACGGGCGGGATTCCTGGTGCGAACCGGCCAGCGGCTGAAGTCCATCGTCGTGGGTTCGCAAGGCGTGTCTCTGCCGGGCCATCTGGAGGGCGATTTCGACGGGGACGGGGCGCCGGACTTCCTGAACCGGCGTTACGAACTGGCCTACCTGCCTTATGCCGGCACCGACTCGCACTGGTCGCTGCTCGAGAAGATCACGCTCATCGGCGCGGACGGTTCCAGCGCCCTGCCTCCCGTGACGTTCGGCTATGCCGTTTGCAACCCGCCGTCCGAACTCTCCGCGCAGGATCACCTGATCGGCGGAACCAACGAGCCGAGTGCGGTGATGGACAATGAACTGGTGGATCTCATTGACCTCAATGCCGACGGCCTGCCGGATCTGCTGCGAACGGAACAGGACGGCGCGCACCGGGCCTTCATCAATCGGGGACTGGTCCAATCATCGGGTCACCCGATGATTCAGTGGAGCGATCCGGTGGCGGTTGATGCCGGCAACGGCTCGGCATGGAATTTCGATCTGGCCTCCCCCCGCACGCATCTGGCCGACATGGATGGCGACGGCCTCGCCGATCTGGTCCACCAAAGCCTTGACGATGCGGTGTTCTATTTTGCCAATCGCGGTCAATTGGGCTGGAGTGAACGTCGGGAGATGTCCATCCAGGACTCCGCGCCGCCCGCGCCGTTCGGCCAATCTGACGTGCGGACGGCGGACCTGGATTTCGACAAGCGGACCGACATCATCCAAAGCCTGGAGGTGGGTGGTGGCACGGCCTATCGCATCTGGTTCAACCTCGGCGAACAGAGGTACTCTCCGCCGACGACGGTCGAACCGCCGGCCGCGTTGGGGTTCTCGATCCGTGGCGTCCAGATTGCCGACGGCAATGGGGACCGCGTACCGGATATTGCCCGGGTGCTGCCGAACGCCGTGGTGGTGATGGCCGGGCTGGGTTATGGTCGCTTCGCCGAGCCGCAAACCATCGCCATTCCCGACGAAACGCTGAGCGATGATCAGATCGCCAGAGCCAAGTTGACCGACATCAACGGCGACGGTCTGGCGGACTTGGTGCTCGAACGCGCCAGTCCGGGGACCTGTTGGTATTGGCTGAATCTGGGCAATTATACCTTCAGTCCCCGCAAAACGATCGTTGGCCTGCCGGTGACCGTTTCCCCCCACGCGGCGATTCGCTGGGCGGACCTCAATGGCAACGGTTCGACGGATCTCATTTATGCCGACAGCGAGGCGACTCCGCGACTTCAGATGGTTGAGATGGGAGAGTTGCTCACCGGCGGCCAGGGACTCAACGCCCTCACCCAGATCAACAACGGCATCGGACGCATCATCCGCATCGAGTATGCGCCCTCCACGCGCTTCGCCCAGGAGGACGCGGACGCCGGCCAACCGTGGCCCGACCCGCTGCCCTTCCCGGTCATCGTGGTTGCGGGAATGACCGTGTCGGATTCGCTGGGGCATGAGTACCGCACGGAGTTCCGCTATCACGACGGCTACTACGATCCGGCGGAAAAACAGTTCCGGGGCTTTGCCCGCGTCGAGCAGATGGAAGTGGGGGATCCGAGTGCGCCCACGCTGGTGACCCGCTCGCATTTCGACACCGGGCGCGACTTTGAATCCATGAAGGGCAAATTGCTGCGCCTCACGGCGGAGCAAACGGACGGACGGATCTTTTGGGACGAAATCACGACCTGGGCCAATCCACCGAGGACATTGATGACCGGCACCAATGGCGAGGCGGTGCGATTTGCGCATCCGATCGCGACGGTCAAGGACGTGCTGGAGTTGGGACAAGGCGAACCGCGCTGGCTGGAGACCGAGTGCGAGTTCGACGACTTCGGCAATCCAACCCGGGTGGCCGATTACGGGATTGTCGCAGGGGGAGATCGCTTCGCATTCGACGATGAACGGATCACCCTCACCGAATTCGCGATCAACACCAACGCGTGGATCCTTCACCTGCCCAAACGCCAGCAAGTCACCGACGAGGACGGGATTGTGATCTCCCGCACCGAGTCCTTCTACGACGATGAAACATTTTCGGGAGAGAACTTGGGGCGTGTCACCATCGGGAACCTGACATTGCAGCGCGCCTGGATCACACCGTCAGATCCCGCGGCATTCATCAAGGCGTCCCGCACCCGGTATGACGGTTTCGGAAATGCCGTGGCCACGTTCGATCCGCTTTCCGACGGCACAGGGAATCTTGATCAAGGGCACTTCCGGGAGATGACCTACGACGGCGAATTTCACTCCTTTCCCATCCGTGAAACCATCCACATTGGCAATGGCAAGCCGGCACTCGCCATCGAGGCAAGTTACGACCAGGGGTTCGCGGCGGTGACCTCCTCCACGGACTTCAACGGCCATGTCACCCGCTACGGATACGATCCCATGGGACGGCTGGTTCACATGGTGAAGCCTGGTGACTCCTCCGAGTACCCCTCCTCCGAGTACCAATACGCTCTCGCCGTACCGGCCGGCGCGACGGGAGTGGTCAACTACATCGAGACCCGGCTCCGGGACCGAACGGAGATCCTCAATCCCAAGTCCGAAATGTATCTCATCACCCGCAAGTACTCCGACGGACTCGGCCGCCCGTTGATGAGTCGCGGCGAGGCCGAGCCCGCGCCAGGCAGCAGCGCGCCGCGGGTCGTGGTGGGAGGCGCAGTGCTGTTCAATGCCCGGCAGAAACCCGTCCGGACGTTGAATCCCTTCTTCACGGCGCAATCAGGTTCTCTCGAAGAGTTGCTGGCCTTCGAAAGCATCGAAGCTCCGAATTGGCGCGGACAGTTCGTCGGGGACGGCGGTCTCGCCACTCTCGACCTCGCCTCCGCGCCCGCTTCGACGATCGAGTATGACGCCACGCTGCGCGCGATCCGGACGATCAATCCCGACGGCTCTGCCGGACAAACGGCGTACGAACCCTATATCACCCGGATCTTCGACGAGAACGATGCGGACCCCGCCTCAGTCCATTTCAACACGCCGATGGTTCATTTCTTCGATGGTTTGGGGCGTCTGATCCGGGTGGACGAGCTGGTTCGACTGGACGGTGACGGCCTGCCCTCGGAATCGCTGAATGCCTGGACCACGCGTTACCAGTACGATCTCAACGATGCGCTCACCCGCATCACCGATTCCCAGGACAATGTGAAGGAGATGCGATATGACGCCCTGGGACGAAAGGTTTTCATGAACGACCCCGATGCCGGCGCTTCCGCGCGGGTTTACGACGACGCCTCGAACCTGGTCGAAACTGTGGACGCCAAGGGTCAACGCATCACCTACACCTACGACGGCGCCCATCGCCTGCTGACCGAGGACTATCACGACGAAGCCTCGGCGGAGTTTTCGTACCATCGCTCACCGGATGTGGCGTACTTTTATGACCAGCCGGCGTCCCAGGTTGATCTTGGGGACGGCACCCGCTCGACGGCCCGGAACACCCAGGGGCAGTTGGCCTACGTAGATGACGCCAGTGGACAGGAACACAACTCGTTCGACGATCGCGGCCGCATCGAGTGGACGGTGAAGCGGATTCCCGACCCGCAGTTGGGCCCGTTGTTCCGTGACGGCCCGGGACCCCGGGCGCTCGTCGCGTACAAGACGGCCTTTGACTACGACGCGATGGACCGCGTCACGCGCCTGATCTATCCCGACAATGACGAAGTGGGGTACGAATACAACGCGCGCGGCCTGATGCGGCGTATCGCCGGAGGACCGAATGGCGCCATTCTCTCGAATATTGTGTACACGCCTTCGGCTCAGGAGGCGCAAAGGGACTACGGCAATGGCGTCGTCACCACCTACGACTATGATTCCCGGCAGCGCCTCCGCCACCTCCGCTCCGTGTTCCGGCCGTTGGCCTCCCAGCGGACGCTGATGGATTTCGCCTACACGTTTGACGCCGCGTCGAACCTCGAAGCGATCCAAGACCGGCGCCCCCTGTCGGCCATTCCGCCCGGGGACGCCCGGCGCAACACACAGAACTTTTCGTACGACGATCTCTATCGCCTGACACGGGTCCAATACAACTTGCCAAACCCGCCATCCGGCAATGGGGGTGAAATCCACTATCGTCACGACCGCATTGGGAACCTGCTGGTTCAGTCCAGCGACATCACACACACGGAGAAAGGCCATTCGGTCACCGATCTCGGCAACCTGATCCACGGCGGCGGCGCCGGCCGGATGAATCGGATTGGACGCCGGCCGGGCGACCCGCCCGGTCCCCACGCGCTGACAGGAACTTCAACTCAAAGCTATTCGTATGACGCGAATGGCAACAGGACCGAAGGGGATGGCCTGCAGTGCACCTGGGACTTCAAAGACCGGTTGGTGGCGATCGAGGACGACGCGATGCGCGCTGAGTATCTTTATGATTTCACCGATCGCCGTGTTCTTAAGAGGGTGTGGTCCAAGAGGGAGGCCCTCCCGCCTTCCGCCACATCGGGAGCTTCATCTTCGGCCGTGGTGTATCCCGGCAAACATTTCGAAGTCCGCGAAAACGATGAACCGACCAAGTATGTGTTCCATGGCGACTCACGCATCGCCCATGTGACCGGTTCGCTCTCCGGCAGCACGCGCATCCAGCGGCTGCGGTTGTTTGCCGGATGGAATCTCTGCTCGCTGGCCGTCGGGGGTTCCAAGCTCGCGGGCGAATCCATCACCGCCGCGTACCGGTGGAGCCCGCTCGATCAGACCTGGCATCCCGTTTCCGACGGGGAACCCGTGGCCGGTGGCGCCGTCCTTTGGATCTTTTCCGGGACCAATACCACGCTGCCGCTATCTGGCAACTACTCCGACCCCACCAATCAATGGATCGCGCCCGGCTCCGCGTTCCTGCCGGGCGCGGGACTGGAGTGTCGGAAGCGATCCGGGACGGGGACCGGCTTGGCCTGGTCGCGTTTCGATCCGGTCAGACGCCTCTGGCAGATTCAGGAGCCTTCCATTCCCATCCTCGATCCGGATCTGCCCGACTTTGTCGCCCCCGGCGAAGCGGTCTTTGTCCATGCCGACGCACCGGTGGAAGTGGAAGTTCCCGACCCCAAACTCCGCGTGCGCTATTACCATCAGGACCACCTGGGTTCCTGCAGCGTCATGACCGACGCCAGCGGCGACCTTGTGGAAGAAACCGCCTTCTATCCCTTCGGCATCGAGCGGCACGCGCACCGCGTTCATCAAATTGAGGAGCAGTACAAGTTCACCGGAAAGGAACGCGACCGGGAAAGCGGCCTGCACTACTTCGAAGCAAGATTCCTGTCGGCTGCCGTCGGGAGATTCCTTTCCGTGGATCCCAAATACGCGAACCCGGACGGGCTTTCGTCCGACCAACTGGCATCCTTCCTCGCCCGGCCTCAGGCGCTCAATCTTTACGGTTACGGATACAACAACCCGCTGACTTACACCGATCCGAGCGGTTTGGATGCCGTAGGCAAGGTGTCCACGACGTCCGATGTGATCGGCATCGTCGCGGGGGCCTCGGATGAGATCTCGATCATCGGATCGCTCAAAGGGATCACCACTCCCGGTGCCATCAGTGCCGGCGCTGATGTCGCCGGCAAGGTCACCGCCGGGATCAGCGTGGGCATCAAGACGTATGAGTTTGTCAAAGACCCTTCCGCCGCGACCGGGGCGCAACTGGCGAATGAAACGGCCAAGGGGCTCACGGGGCTGGCCTGCCCGCCGGTCGGACTGGTTTGGTCCGTTCTGGATCTGACCGGCTACGGTCCGAGCGCCTTTCTCGAGGCGACGGACCAGGCCACTCAGGCGTGGAAAGCGTCGGCAGAAGCCTACCGGAAGGCGGCCGAGTCCTCTCGGCAAATTGTCAGGATCGTCAACGAGGCCGCGCCACGAATCGAAGGCAAGCGACTTCAGGCTAGCGAGGGATTGAAGGTGCTGAATCAGAAGGTAGCCAAGCTCAACCAGACGACTCAGAAGACACTCAAGGGAGACACCCGTTCCCTGGCGGAGTTGAACGCCGCCGTGGCGAGACAAGAGCGGGTCAACCAGAAGCTGGAAGCGGAGCTGAAGTACTGGCAGGCACAGGCCAGGAAGGCGCAGCAATGAATCGTCTTTCAACCTGGAAAGCCGCGTCGCCGGCCAAAGTCCCCCAGCGGCCCTGGCAGAGGTGGGCGACGGTTCCGCCCGGCGGCGGCTTGAAAGAATCTCGCCTGGAGAGCGAATGCTTCATAGAACCATCCAGCAGACGGGCATGAGCGACGATTCGGAACTCGACCTGAAAACGCGGCGCAGTCTCTTGAGCCGGCTTCGAAACGCCGAAGATCACGAGAGCTGGCGGGCGTTCTTCGACCTGTATTGGCGCCTGCTGTACCGGGTGGCCCGCCGGGCCGGCCTCGGAGATGCGGACGCCCAGGATGTCGTGCAGGAGACGGTCGTCGGCGTGTCCCGGGCGATGCCGCGGTTTCAATACGATCCGGCGCGCGGATCGTTCAAACACTGGCTCTGTCGTTTCGTGCAACGCCGCATCGCCGACCATCTGCGCCGCGCCTACCGCCAACCGACGCGCGGTGAACTGGCGTTCGACCCCGCCGCCGAAGAGACCGGCGGCGCAGTCGTCGTTCCCGACGACAACGCCGCCGACCTGGAGACAACCTGGGAGCAGGAATGGGAGCAGGCCGTGTTCGAGGCCGCGGTGGCCCGGGTGCGGGCGCAAGCGAACCCCAGGCATTTCCAAGTGTTCGATTACTGCGTCCGCCGGGGTTGGTCCACATCCAAGGTCGCCGCGACCCTGGGCCTCAACGCGGGGCAGGTCTATCTGGCCCGGCACCGGGTGTCGCATGCGGTGAAGGTCGCCGCGCGGGAGATCAACGAAGAGCGATTGCGCGGCCGCTTCGACGACGGGCAACGAAGACACGAGGCGCGTGCGGCCCTGCCGCTACAGGCGGAATCGGGAGGAACGACCTGATCTTGGTGTCTTATGGATTCCCGATCCCTCGCCGCCCGGATTCAGCACGAGATCGGCTCGACTGGTGGCCGGGAATCCGTGGCGAGATCGGGTCCGCCGCCGCGGGTTGCCGACTATGAACTAGTCCGGCGGATTGGCGCCGGCAGTTACGGTGAAGTCTGGCTGGCGCGCAGCATTATCGGTCAATGGCGCGCCGTGAAGGTGATCTCCCGGGCCACCTTCACCAGCGAACGCCCGTATGAACGCGAGTTTCGCGGGATTCTTCAGTTCGAGCCGATCTCCCGTTCCCATGCCGGCCTGATACACGTTCTCCACGTTGGCCGGGCCGAGTCGAACGAGTGGTTCTACTATGTCATGGAACTGGCGGACTCCCGGCGGGAGCCAGCAGGTGTCGCCGGGGGCGGGACGGCGGGAGACGGCGGCGCCGGACCCGAAACCCCGCCGGTGAATTCCCCGGATTTCTCACCCGACGACTACAGGCCGCATACGCTGGCTTCCGAACTGAAGCGACGGGGGCGCCTGCCGGTCGCCGAGGCGGTGGCGCTGGGGATCCAATTGACCGACGCGCTGGGCCATATTCACCGCCACGGTCTAGTGCATCGCGACGTGAAGCCGTCCAATGTGATCTTCGTGCAGGGCCAGCCCAAACTGGCGGATCTGGGGCTCGTCGCCGCCACCAAGGAAGCCCGCTCGTTTGTCGGCACCGAGGGATTCATTCCGCCAGAGGGACCGGGTTCCGTGAAGGCGGACTTTTTTGCGCTCGGCCGGCTGCTCTACGAGGCGGCCACAGGCAAGGATCGCTGTGAGTTTCCGGAGTTGCCGGAGGACCTGGACACATATCCCGACCGCGCGGCGCTGCTCGAACTCAACGAAGTTCTCTCGCGGCTCTGCGCGCCGGACCCTGCGGAACGATACGCCAACGCCGCCGAGGTGGCCGGCGACCTCAACCTCGTGCTCGCCGGCCGTTCTGTCCGCCAGGCCTACGGGGTCGAACGGCGGTGGCGGCGGGCCACGCAGATTTTCGCCGCCGCCCTCGGCATTGCCGTCCTCGCCACGGGAATTGTCTGGGTCCAGGGAATGCGCCGGGACGAGGCGGAAGCTCGCGCAAGCCAGGAACGATCCCTCCGCGAACGCGCCGAATCGGCCGAAAGAGAATCCCAACAACAGCTCTACACGGCCTTGCTCGAGCAAGCGCGCGCCACCGTCCGCAGCGGCGAACTGGGACAACGCGTCCGCGCCCTGGAGGCGGTCCGGCGGGCGGCCACCTTCACCAACACGGCGGAGTTGCGCTGCGAAGCGATCGCGGCGCTGGCCCTCCCGGACCTGCGCTTCGAGCGAAGCCTGCCGTTCCCGTCGGAGTTCACCGCGCGAAGACTGGACCCCTGGTTCCAACGCGCGGCGGTCTGTCGCGGAACCGGTCCGGTCGAAATCCGCGACGCGGCAAACGACCGATTGATCGCCACCTTGCCCCCCAGCACACAACGGATGTGTTACAATATTCATTGGAGCCCGGACGGTCGCTTTCTGGCCGCCAAACGGGACTACGATGGGCTCGGGCAGCAGGCGGATTGGGAAGTGTGGGATGTCCGCGGCGACCCCCGCCGGGTCCTGCTGATTCGCGACGTTTACTGGAATGCGGTTTCGTACGACCCCGGGAAGCCGCGGCTCGTGACCGGAGCCCACGACGGCCGAATTGTGACCTGGGATTTGGAACACGGAGTCGAATTGAGCCGTCGCGCGTTCTTCGATGGCGTCCCGGAAAGACTGGTTCTCTCCCCGGAGGGAAAACGGTTGGCGGTCTTTTCCGTCCGCGGCGGAGCCTTCGTCGTGGCCATCTTTGATGCGCAAGAGTCAACCCTGGTATCCTCCCGGGTTTTTCCGGCGCGCGTTTCCAGCCTGGATTGGCATCCGGCCGGACGTTCGTTGGCCGTCACGGACCTCAAAGGCACCGTGCATTTGATGGATGCAAACACCGGCACCACCCAGGTGCTCGGCCGCCATCGGGCGGAAGCGGCGACGGTGGCCTTTGATCCGCGCGGCGATTATCTGATCACGGGGGGATGGGAGCGGTCCCTGACTTGTTGGGATTGTCGCACGCTTCAACGCGCGTTCGTCATGGATCTCGACAGTTATGAACTTCAATTCAGCGCCGACGGCGGGCGATGCGCCACATGGAATGCGGGCGGAGTGCAGATTCATGCCCTCGAACGCCCGGTGCAGCGCGAATTTGCGGAAGATCTGGGACCGCGGCTGCGCTTTGCGGCCTTTTCACAGGATGGTCGGTGGCTGGCGGCTTCGGCCGACGAATCCTTGGGAGTGTGGGATCTTCTCCACCATGGGCCGGGAATGCTGATTCCGGAGGGATCAGAGACAGAGCCCTTTTGGACACCTGCCGGTTCAGAACTCTTCGCCAGCCGCGAGGATGGGTGTTTTCGCTGGCGAATCATTCCCGCAGCCCATCCGGATTCGCCTCCGGCGTTGGAGCCTGGGGAATTGAAGGCTCCCCCGGGATACACCTGGCTCACCGTGGCGTCGAACTACGCGGTCTGGACTACCGGGCGCGGCTCTCAAGTAGTTGGGCTATCCCGGTTGGCGACCGAGGCCACTGGTTGGAGTCCGACCGCCTCGGGGATCAACAGTGTATCTCCCGATGGACGCTGGCTGGCGATCCACGGCAGCTATTCGCCGTTGTTGCATGTCTATCGCCTTCCGGAACTGGCGTTGGTCGCCGTCCTGACGAATCAAGCCGGCATTGCGGGCTTTCAGTTCTCGGCATCAGGACAGGAACTCGCCGTGGCGTCCCGGGGGCAAGTGGAGTTTTGGGACGTCGCTCGCTGGCAACGGAGCCGGGTGCTGACGAATTTTGCCGGCATTCCGCATGTGGGCGTTCTCGCCCAACCCGATGGCCGCGGCTGGTGGCTGGCCAAAGAGCCGCGTTTTGCTTGTCTCTACGACGCCGACTCACTGAAACCGCAACTGCCGTTGCCCGGCGGGATGTCGCCGCTCGCGCTGACGGCCGACGGCCGGTTTCTGGCGGTCAGTTCGGAAGCGCGACGACTGCAGGTTTGGGATCTGATGGAAGTGCGCCATCGGTTGCGGGATCTGGGATTGGATTGGGAAACAGCACCACACCTACGAAACCACCCAACAGTTGAGTCGCGAGGCGCCGTGGCGCCACCGACGTCGGAGTCCACTGCGTCCACGCGCTGAATTGGCACGCCTCTCAACTTTTTGAACATGGCCTTTCAGGCCATGGCAAAAATTGAGATGCACCCCAGGGTCATGGCCATGAGGCATTGGAGTTGAAAACCAAGAAGCGCCGGTTCTGCATCACCAATTTGAGCCGTGGACAGATGACCTGGCACTTTGTTTGGTTCATTGGGCCTAAAGAGGCCGGAATTCCCATTCTGGATACGGAAGCCGTTCTTCACTGGATGGCAACCTATGCGCCGAGCGGGAGCCGCGTCCCTCGCGAGAAATGGGGCGGTACGAGTTCGTTGTCGGACGATGGGTCAATCGTCCGACGAGCGAACCTGGTAACCCGCAGAAGGTCAACCGGT
>Ga0268299_1001090_pt1 | contig 57172 bp, 58 predicted proteins | sample NOBtaG_FD_193484 | JGI IMG/M metagenome (GOLD analysis project Ga0268299, IMG submission 193484) | Activated sludge microbial communities from bioreactor in Nijmegen, Gelderland, Netherland - NOB reactor | ecosystem: Engineered > Bioreactor > Aerobic > Activated sludge | place: Netherlands...
TAACGTCCGCGAAAACGTCTGTTCCCCAGTAGAATCAACGCCATGCGCTTTGTACAGAAAAATCAAACCGGACAGCCGTGGGTCAAGCCCGGCAATGACGAAGGGAGAAGTGGAAGAAGCAGTGCGTCTACTTCCGCGGATCGCGGCTGAGGCCCTTGGCTTCAAGGGCCTTCAGATACTCCCCCCAAACCTTGTCCTGGTTCAGGCCGAGCTCATACAAATAGCGCCACGAATAGAGGCCGGTGTCGTGCAGATCGTCGAACTTGATGCGGATGGCGTAGTTGCCGACCGGCTCGACGCCGAGGATGCCGACATGCCGGCGCCCGGCGACGATGGTCTTCTGCCCCGGGCCGTGACCCATCACCTCGGCCGAAGGGCTTTCCACGCGCAGCAGTTCCGCCGGGAAGCGGAATTTCGTGCCGTCGTCGAAATCGATTTCCAGCACCTTTTCCGCCTGCTTCAAGCGAATCTCAACGGGCCAGTGCGGCGTGGAGAGGTCGTCGTGGGGGATGATGGTCATGGTTGTCGTGGCTCTTAAGAGTCCCCTCCCCCAAGCTTGGGGGAGGGTTGGGTGGGGGTTGGCCGCAGACTCGCTGTGCGAGCTTCAGCACCGAGCCGCGCCCCCTCCCTCACCCTCCCCCGTCTCGGGGGACGGAAACTCTGAGAGGGAGAGGTGGATGCTTCTAATTCCCCGCCAGCTCCGCATCGCTCAGCTGGCGGGCTTCGTCGACCAGCATAATGGGGATGCCGTCGCGGATCGGGTAGGCCAGGCCCGCCTCGCGGCTGACCAGCTCCTGCTTGTCGCGATCGTAGCGCAGCGTGCCCTTGGTCAGCGGGCAGACCAGGATCTCCAGCAGCTTGGGGTCGACCGCGCCCGCAGGGCTGCGCTCGGCGGATTTTTCGGCGGATTTTTCGGCGGGGACGGGTTCGGTCATCGGGCCAGCTCCCTCAATGCAAGATCCGGTCGGGCGATTGCCGGTTGGCGACCGTGACCTCGAACAAGGCGGTCAGCATCGCCGCCATCTGCTCCAGATCGCGGCATTCCAGCAGGCTCTGCTTCTCCTCCGGCGTCAGCGGCGAGAGCATGGCGAGCGAGACCAGCAGGTGATCGTCCGGCGCGCCCTTGATCGCCTCCCAATCCACCTTCAGCTTCTTCGTCTCGACATAGGATCTGAAGGCGGCGAGGAAATTCTCCCGCGCCGGGATGGCGAAATCGCGCTCCGCCATGTCCTCGGCGAAGGGGGTGAAATCCGGCTCCACCACGCGGAAGCCGCCGTCATCCAGCGGCAATTCGCGGGTGATGGCGAAGCGGATGAGGCCGCTGAGCACGATGGAATAGCGGCCTTCCTCTGTCTCCTGGAAGGAGACGACGCGCCCGGCGCAGCCGATGCGCTTCACCGCGTGGCGCGCGGTTGCGTCGAAATCTCGGTCGGCATTGGCCTCCACCGGCTGCACCATGCCGATGAGGCGCGCGGGCTGCAACAGCGCGTAGCGCACCAGGGCGAGGTAGCGCGGCTCGAAGATGTTGAGCGGCAGGCGGCCGCCCGGCAGCAGCACCGCGCCGGTCAGCGGGAAGATCGCCAGACGCTCCGGCAGCTCGGTATAGAGCGGGTCGAAGGGACCGAGCGAGGTCGGGCCGGGACGCATCGCCTGGATCTAGCTGAACAGCAGCGAGGAGAGCCGGCGCCGCGAGGAGAGCGTGAGCGGATCGGTCGGGCCCATCGCCTCGAAGAACTTCACCAGCTCCCGCCGCGCCGCCTCTTCGTTCCAGGCGCGGTTCATGCGGATGATCTCGAGCAGGTGGTCGACGCCGCCCTCCTTGTCGCCGCCGGCGAACAACGCCTGGGCGAGGGCGAAGCGGGCGTCGAAATCCTTCGGGTTCGCCTCGACGCGGGCGCGCAGCTCCTGCGACTGCCCGGCGGCCTTCGATCCCGCCTCGGCGAGTTCCAGCGCCGCGCGCGCGGCGCTGATCGCCGGGTCGTTGGCCTGCGCCGCCGGCACCTTGGCCAGGAACTGCTTCGCCTGGTCGAGCTCGCCCACCGCGATCAGGCAGCGCGCCAGGCCGGCGATGGCCTTCAGGTTGTCCGGCTCGTGCTCCAGGATCTGCGAATAGATGGCGCTCGCCGCCTCGTGGTCGCCGTCCTTCAGCGCCGCCTCGGCGTGTTCCAGCGCCTCGTCGATCGGCGACGGCCCGGGCTCGCCGCCGGCGAGCTTGGCCAAGCGGGCGACGAATTGCTTCAGCGCGCTCTCCGGCTGGGCGCCGACGAAGCCGTCGACCGGGCGGCCCTGGAAGAAGGCATAGACCGCCGGGATCGACTGGATGCGCATCTGCGCCGCCAGCTCCTGGGCTTCGTCGACGTTGATCTTCACCAGCTTGACCGCGCCGCGGGCGTCCTTCACCGCCTTCTCGATGATGGGGCCCAGCTGCTTGCACGGGCCGCACCAGGGCGCCCAGAAATCGACGATCACCGGCACCTGCATCGAGGCGTCGAGCACGTCAGCGCGGAAGCTCGCCTGGCTGCCGTCCTTGATCAAATCCGCCGGCCCAGGACCACCCATGCCGCCACCCGGTTTGCCGCCGCCAATCAATTGTTCCATCGCAAGAAACTCCGATCTTTCCGGTCCCCTCGGGGACCCACAATTGGCCTCTAATTTGGCCCTTCGATCCGCTCCGATCAAGCGGGGCGGCCCCGCCCCTGGTCAGCCGATCTCGATGATCTCCGGGCTGTGCCCCTCGGCCTCCAGGAACGTGAGCAGGCCCTGGGGCGGGATCGCCGTGGTCATGGTGTTGACCAGGGGGTGGCAATTGACCGGGTCCTTCGCCAGGAGGTCGCGGTCCAGCACCACCTTCACCTTGCGCTCGGTGTCGTTGATGATGCCGAAAGGGGTGACGGCGCCCGGCAGCACGCCCAGATAGCGCCGCAGCCGGTCGGGCGAGCCGAAGGAGAGCTTGCCGGCATTCAATTTCTCGCCCAGCGCCTTCAGATCGACGCGCTTATCCTCCTCGACCACGACCAGCCACATCTCCTCCTTCTTGTTGCGCAGGAAGAGGTTCTTGATGTGCCCGCCATGAAGTTCACCGCGGAGGGCCTTGGCCTCCTCCACGGTGAAGACGGCGGCGTGCTCATGGTTCTGATAGGCGATGCCGAGCGCCGCAAGCCGCGCCAGCAAATGCTGCGGCGAGGTGGGAAGCTCAGTGTTCTGGTCGCTCGGGGCGGCCGCGCCGTCGGACATGGGAGGATGGGTCCTGCGAAATCGATTCCGGCCGTCGGAATAGCGAAAGCCGCCGCCAAAGGCCAGCGCGATGGCAAGCCGCCGCGGCGCGGCGGCCCTCGATTCGCCGCTTAACCCTTTGTAATCCCTTGAAATCAGACGCTTGCAAAAGACGAACGCATCGCTATGATGCGCGCCGCCCACCGAACGGAGCGCGGGCGTAGCTCAGGGGTAGAGCACAACCTTGCCAAGGTTGGGGTCGAGGGTTCGAATCCCTTCGCCCGCTCCAAATTCAACAAACAAACCAATTACATATATGAGACGGCTTAGAAGCAGGTCTCTGATGCGCCGCCGTGGTGTCCACATGGTGTCCACCGTACAGCGTAGATTCGACCGGTTTTGTCGTAATCTAGAACGGCACCTTTCGCGCCACTAAACTACAGCCGTCACGAGGGGCGTCCATGCGGCGTCGATCGGATTGTCTATGGCCCCGGCGCACCCATTATCGGGACGTGTGTAACTTCCCCCTGGTTTCGTCTCCTCCATAATGAGGGCAATGTCGCTCTCGCTCCGATGCCGTCAGCGTACGCGCATCACAGACAATGGAGATAGAACATGTTGGACTCCGAAAACACCCGTGAAGTCACGGAATCAGCCCTGAACTGGTCTCCCGACGCCCCTAAAGGCGGCAAGACCGTCATGAACCGCGTGTTGAAAGACGGCGCCAGCGTGCCGCTGTTTTTTGCGCAGACCTTGATCGCCTCGCTTCGAGACGTCGGCTACAACACGACTACCTCGGCGATCTGCGAGCACGTTGATAACGCGATCCAGGCCGGTGCCACCGAGATCCGCGTTTACTTCCGGCAGACCGGGAAGAAGGGCGACGCAGTAATCGATGCGGCGGTCTACGACAACGGCAGTGGCATGCCGCCCAACGTGCTGAAGGTCGCGACCTCCTTTGGCGGCTCCATGAACTTTAACAACCGGACCGGCATCGGCCGCTTCGGCATGGGCATGAAGACGGCGGCGCTCAGCATGAGTCCGGTCATGGAGCTTTACTCCTGGCAGGAGCCGGACGCCTTTTTCAATATGACCCTGGACGTCGAGGCGATCGGAAGCCTGCGCACCAACACGGTCGAGTTGCCGGATCCCCAGCTGATGAGCGAACTCCCTGAGGAGGTCGCCGATATCTTCGTCAAGCCAATGGGTTTTCCCGCCAACGCGACGGAACAGGAGCTGCTCGTCAACCGCGGCGAAAATCTCGCCGAACGGCTCGGGCAGTCCGGCACGATCGTCTACATGCCCGAGTGCGATCGGCTGACCTATGCCAAGGCTCGCACTCTTGTGGAACATGCCGTCAAGGAGATGTCCCGTGTTTACCGGCGGCCGATTTCCGGTGGTTTGCGTCTCTACGTCAACAACCGGATCGTCGAAGCGTTCGACCCGACCTATTCGATGCCGAACGCGCGGCATGCGCGGATGATCGATCTTCCGGCCAAGACAAGCCGACTGCTGTTCGCCAAAACCGTCGACATTCCGATCCGAGAACATAGCGACGATAGCGCTCAGATCATCATCCGGCTTCACAGGCTGCCTATCGAGGAATGGTCGACGCTGCCGCGCAAGGTGCAGAAGAACGATTTGCAGATCTTCAGCGGCCTGACGGTGTCGATGCTGCGTAACGATCGTGAGGTCTTTGCCGGGCCCATGACCGACCTCACCACCCGACATGCCGTCACCCACTGGTACCGCATCCAGATCGACTTTCCGGGCACGCTAGACGAGGCGTTCGGCGTTGCCGCCAACAAGCAGGGCGTACGGCCCAAGGGCTATGTTAAGGAGGCGATCAAGAAGGCGATCGGCGAGGACATCACGACGGTCAACGACGAGATCAAGCGATTTCAGGGTCTTCAGAAGAGCGCCCGGACGGGCGGTCAGCCGACGGCCTCCGAAGCCCGCGCCACAGAGGCCGACCAGCACCAGGCCAAGCCGCTTGAACTGACCCCGGAGGAAGCGGCCCAGCTGGAGGCCAACTTGCGAACGCTGGCGATTGCGCTCAAGCGCGGCGGTGAGAGTGACGAACAGGCATTCGAGCGCGTAAGGGAGTCGAAGTACCTGATCGAGTACAAGCACGATGAGTACTGGCCGTTCTATCACGTGGAGCACCGGTTCGGACGGGTGATTCTGACGATCAACACGGCCCATCCGTTCTTTGAGCACCTCTATGAGCCTCTGCGGAAGCTCAGCACCGGCACCGAAGCCGGCGATGAAGATGTAGTCGATGAACCGCGCATCGAGGAGCAGAACGGGCCGCTTGTCGCCCTCGAACTGCTTCTGCTGTCGCTCGCGCGTACCCAGTCGCAGATCGTTGCGAGCAACGAAGAGGCCAAGAAGACGATGGAAACGTTGCGACGCGAGTGGTCCGAGACCTACCGGGTTCAGCTTACCGCCTGATTCTGGCGCAAGGGGGCGCAAGCCCCCTTGCTTCTGAGCCGACTTCGCCCCATCATAAACGTGGGCATAGAAACGGTGCCCAACGACTTCGATTCGCCTCGGCTGGACACAGCGTTCCGACTGAGGATCCCGAAGAAGGACAGCACCGTCGCCCGTTACCCGCAGCCAATAGGCGGCTGCACAGATATGGGAGACCTGCCATGGCGGAGATTCCGCCCCTCTGGCGCGGCTATGCCGCGCGTCAATCCGAACTCGACATGCGCACATCCGTTGATGCCACATCCTGGGGCATCGAAGCGGGAATGAACTTTTTGCTGGAAGGCGACAGGCTTACCAGCGACGCGATCCAGGTCGATCGCGTCGCCAATAGCGCTGCACGCCGGAACCGGTACTCAAAGGCGCTGCTGGCCAAACACATTATCGTCGACACTCTGGTGCACGACGACGCCGGATATATCGAAGCAAAGTCGAGCCTGGATTTCCTCAAGCAGCAGATGCCGCCGGATAGGCTTGGTCTTCTCGCCGAGCTGGCCGAGGGAGCGGATCTGACCGAGCTGGCGGCCAGGCATCAGGTGGCGGCCGGGGCGCTACGAACCCGCGCCTGCCGGGCGCGAGAAGCCGCTCGCCGCATCGCTGCCTAGCTGGGGCTACCTCTCTTGGTAGTAATACCCCCTTTGATCCTCTCAAGTTTGTTCTCTATAAGTTCTCCGAGGAGACAAAGCATGATTCCGAACGCCCGTTTTGTCGAGCTCCTTCAAGACATCGAGCCGAGCTCTACTACCAAGCAGAATGCCTCCAGCGCCCATACCAGCGTCCGAGAGCACCTGCAGACGCAGACCGAGTTCAAAGAGCACTACGTCACGAGCTTCCTGTCCGGCAGCTACGCACGCGACACATCTATTCGCCCGGCTAGTTCGGCGGACGGCACTGAGCGACCCGACGTCGATATCATCGTGGTCACGAACTACACCGAGGTCAACGACCCGGAGAACGTACTCAACGAGGTCGCGGACGCGCTCGAAGATGAGGACGAGTACGAGGTCGTCCGTATCAACAAGCGATCGGTCCGTATCGAGCCCTGGCAGGCCGAGATGGACATTGTTCCAGTCTTCCAGGTGCCCGGCGGCTATATGATCTCGGATCGCGAGACCGGGACGTGGAAATTCACCAATCCCCCCGAGCACACCAACTGGAGCACCCGCCAGAACATCCGGCTCGATGGTCGCTTCAAGCCGTTGGTCAAGCTCTTCAAGTGGTGGCGCCGAACTAACCCTACGAGCAGCAAGCGCCCGAAGGGCTTCGTTCTCGAGGCTCTGACCGCTCAGCACGCGCCGACCGGCGAGACCCATTACGGCGAAGCTTTTGCCCAGCTGCTAGAGAATATTCGCGATACCTACGCCCTCTCAGCCTCCGTCGGCATCAAGCCAATGATCGACGATCCGGCGGTTCCCGGGAGCGACATCTTGGCCAAGGTGTCGGTCGCCCAGTGGAAGGAATTCATCGAGAAGGTAGGGGTCTATGCCGATATTGCCCGGCGCGCTCAGTCGGCCGAGGACTACGAGGAGGCGACCCGTCAGTGGCGGCGCGTGTTCGGCGACCGGTTCAAGCAGACGACGAGTGCAGCCAAGGCTGAGACCGCTGGCACCTTTGCCGCCGCGGCTCCGCCAGCCGGAGGCTACAACTTCCCGAACCAGCCGGCCACTCCGTCGAAACCTCGCGGTTTCGCATGAGGTTCTGGTGGCTAGTCGATAGCCGGCGTCTCGGCGTCGAGAGGCGAGCCGTCGAAGAACTCGCAGAACTGGAAGACTGGTTCTCGCTGGAGCGGTGGTGCTTCCACGAGGGCAGATTCTGCGCAGTGGGTACGATCACCGCGCATGGGTTCCAGTACCCCATCCGCCTACTCTACCCCGACCAGTTTCCAGAAGTGCCAGCCTGGGTCGAGCCACAAGACGACGTCAAGTGGAGCGACCACCAGTACGGCAAGGGAGGTTCGCTCTGCCTTGAGCTTCGCCCGGATAACTGGAACGCCTCTGCCACCGGCGCCGACATGCTTAGAAGCGCCTTCAACCTCCTCGAGAAGGAAAATCCTCTGGGAACTGGCGGAGAGCGGGCTCCATCGGCCCATCAGGTGGGTGAGCTGCAGACGTACGACTGGGGTGCTCACCCCGTTCTAATCAGCGCAGCCTGTCGGGATCGTATCGTCGCCGGCACCGCAAGAGACCCCAAAGCCATCAGCTGGATGGCGAGCGATGACGTCTGGCCGATGCTGATCCATGATGCTGACGACCGTGAAGGACTTCGTCGCCCTCCGGGCACCGATGTGCAGAGCTGGCGTTTTGAATTACCGGTTCACGTCTCCAGGAATGCCGCTCCGGCGACGAAGGTCGATCGGGCCGGCCTGATCGAGGCTGCGAGTCTTGAGGCCGAAGCCGGCGCTGCCCTCGCCGGGACAGATCCGGCGGTCGTTGTCTTCGCCGGCGGCAGTGAGGTCGAGGCTTATAGCCTGAGTACCGACAAAGCGCCGAGTTGGCGGCGGATCCACGTCCTTCCGCATGAATCCGAGATCCGTTCCGGCCGATCCGACGCTGCGCGCGACAAGCGAGTCGCGATTGTCGGCACCGGCTCGGTGGGATCCAAGGTCGCCGAGATCCTCGTCCGGTCCGGTATCGGGCGCTTTACGCTCGTCGATGGCGATGTGCTTCTACCGGCCAACCTGGAACGGCATGCTCTCGACTGGCGCGATGTCGGGTTCCGTAAAGCCTACGGTTTGAAACGGAGGCTCCTCCATATCGCCTCGGGCGCCGAGGTCGCCGTCGTGGATGCCAATCTCAATTGGCAGAGATCGGCCAAGATCCACGAACAGCAGGTTTCGGCGATCGCCGAATGTGATCTCATCGTCGATGCTACCGGCGATGTCGCTACTAGCCTCTTCCTGGGCGCGGTGGCGCACGCCAACGATAAGCCGTTCGTCTCGGCTGAGGTGTTCGAGGGTGGCATCGGCGCGCTGGTGGCAACCGCACTCCCGGACCGGGATCCACCGTTCGCCTATGGACGTGCTGCCTTCCTTGCCTGGTGCGAGGCGCAGGGCGAGAAACCACCCGAGCCCGGGCCAAGACCGTACGAGGCGCTGGCGGAAGACGGCACGCCGATCGTAGCCGATGACGCGGCCGTCACGATGACCGCAAGCCACGCGGCAAGGGTCGTCCTCGATATTCTGGATGGACGACCTGCCCCGCTCGAAGCCGCCTGGTTGTTGTTCGGCTATGCGAAAGCGTGGGTTTTCACAAATGGACACGGACACACAATCAAGCTCAGCGTGGGACCGCGGAGTGACACGCCTGCCGAGGATAACCCCGAGGCCCGGGAGTTCGCGCTCGGATTGCTCAAGGAAGGGAAGAATGAGAGTCCGACTGCCGCCTAGTGCAGTGGAAAAGCTGACCGCGGCGTTGAAACGGGCAGGCGACAAGGAAATCGGCGGCCAGCTCTTCGGGGAACAGATCGCACCTTCGAATTTCACGGTGACCGAGCTCACCGTTCAGGCGCGCCGTGGGACCATCGCGCGGTTTGTCGTCGACCTTGTGCAGGCCGCCAAGGACGCGGTTTGGTTCTTCGACCGCACGGCTCACAAATACACTCGCTTCAACTACATCGGGGAATGGCACAGCCACCCGAGCTATGCCGTTCAGCCGAGCGGCACGGATTTGGCCACCATGCGCGCCCTCGTGCGGGATCCTGCCTTTCGCGGCTCCTTCGCCGTCCTGATAATCGTACGTTTAGATCCCGGCGGCGTTACCTCAGGCGGGCGGTTTTTCGATCCGCAGGGCCATGAGAGCAGCTTCCAAGTGGAGACAGATCTTGAGCGACAAGAATAGTCCACCGACCCTGACCGATCCCACAGGGATGGGCGGCGTCATCGCCCAGGAGGGCTTTGACTATCAGTATTGGGATGGCCTCTCCCGACTGCCGGCATGGCTTCGCAACCCAGCCTTTGAGCACCTTCTTTTCGAGGGTCTTGAAGATCTGGAGGCTCGTTTCTTCGCGCCGCATGCTCCGGAAGGGCATGTCCTGGAACGCTATCAATCCAAGGGGAGCAGTCTCACGCCGGGCCAAGTCCGGGAAGTGCTCGAGTCGTTCCTGAAGTTCGAAACGGCGTTTCCAAATATCGCTCGTGTCCAGACCCTGGTCACGCCGAAGCTTCCCAAGACCGTTGAGTGGCTCGGTCGAAATCCCGAACGCGTGCGCAAGGCCCGGCCCTTTTACGCTCCGTTTACCGAGATCTCGAAGGCCAGCGATCGACAACTCGTTGATCGCCATGTCAAGGAATACGGGGCGCCCCTCGGCGAGTTCATCTTCAAGTCGGTCGAAGTGAGCGAGAAGACGTTTTCCGACCATGACCAGGCTGCGGTAGCGTTCGCGCACGCTCTCGAGCTTGTTTTTCCAGAGCTCGATGTTGTAAGCCGGCAAGCTCGTCAGGCCTTCGATTCTCTCCTCGGCCTGATAAGGCGCAATGTCGGGGCGCCGCTTCGACGGGAAGTTTTGCGCGGGGCCATTGAGGCGAGCCTTGGAAAGTCCCTTCCGCTCGGCGACGCTTTTCCGCTGCGCATCAGGTCAGACCGAAACGCGTCCGACGAGAATGCATTGGAGATCGATGCGAGCGCGTTCTCAGGCGGTGATCGACCTTTTCCCGACGAAGCCCTTTGGCGGCACGATCTGCTGAAGCCTCTTGACCGGACGTCCAAGTGGCTCCGCGGGCAGTCGATCTCAAGGGTTCGCGTAACGGGATCCTACCGCCTCACCTCGGCTATATGCATAGGCTGGGCGCTCCGATCAGCGATCGGCCTTGAGCTCGAAGTTGAAACCCGTGACGGAATATGGGCGACCAACGAGCGGCCTGCTCCGGGCATCGGATCCCTGGCCTCGACAATCGCTAAGCCTGAGCGGCTCGATGGCGATCAGCTGAATGTCGCGATCGGGATCTTACGCAACCCGGCGTCTGACCTTCAGAGCACGGCTGGTCGCGCAAGCGAAACCGTACTATCTTTCCATCTGCCGACCGCGATCGCGTCCGCCCATGACGCTCAAGCCGGCGTCGGGATGGTGAAGCAGGCAATCGATGAAGCGGTCCAACGCATGCGCCCCGCCACGATCAATCTCTACTTCGCTGGGCCAGCCGCTTTTGCAGTTGCCCTCGGCCATCGTTGGAATGCCCTGCCACGGACACAGCTTCACGAATTCCAAAGCAGCTCCGGGCGCTACATACCGACTGCGCTAATTGCCTGAATGCCCAAACGCATTCCAACGACCCGCGAGCGAATTAAGCATTTGATTCCGATCCCACGAATACCCATTAATTGTGAACGGCTGGGCGTCTTTGTTAGCCGTGATTCCCTACTCGCGCTCTCGCGAGGGTCCCTTGGCAGAATTGCCAACTTCTCGTTATTGAGATCTGGATAGGCGCAGTGCGACTTCCTTCCGCGTACGCAGCTTCTGCCAATGCAGATTCTGACACTTTGGCTCGGATATGATCTGCTGGAGTGGGCGGCCCGCTCCCATCGGACTAGGCCTCCCGTGGCGCAGGATCAGACGCTGTTTGCGTCATTACGAACGATCCCTCGGTCGATGCCGCAACGGTCGCTCCTCAGGGCGGGCGGGGCGATCAATCACCGGCGGCTCCACACGAGCTGCGCTTTGTTGCCGTCTTCAGAGGGAAACAGCGCCATGCTGATAGGGCCCGACCAGCTCGGATCATCGAGCTTGAGCTGCAGATACTCCTTGGCAGGGTCCGTATCCGTACGCGCTTCCCAAGCGTCGCCTACACGCGACTGACCGACAAAGGCCCGGAACATCGGCGCCTTCTCATTGTCGCGATTGTCGTTGGGCACCAAGCGCAGCTTGGCATTGAAGGTGACGGTCTGGATCACGCCGATCCAGCCGCCGTCCTTCGCCGGCGTGAATGTTCCGATGACTGCCATGGCCTACGCCTCCTCCGATCCACTGGGCTGGGTTGCAGTTGCCTTTCGCCGCCCTCGCCGACGTGGCTGAATCTCGACCACGGGCATCTCTGGCACTTCTTTCCGTGCCTTGGCGAAGCCTCGATCACCTTCCAGAAAGCTTGCGAGCATGAAGGGGATAAGCTCCTTCACGGACTCACCTTCACCATAGGTCGCGCGATAGACAGCCGCATATTCACGAAGTGCCTGGGCGAGATCTGGCGGGATAGTGATCGTCAACTTGACCGGCACGCGGTCGGGGAGCTTGGCAAGCTTCAACTCCGGCATGATCCCTCCTTCACCCGCGATAGGGTCGAAGCACGAGATCCTTCTCGACGATCACGCGGAGCGGCCAGCCTGGCCGAACGGTGATCGTGGGCTGGACATCGAGGTTCTTCTCCACCAGACGCTGGCCCGCTTGGTTGGTGCTCTCCTGGCTTGATTGCCGAAGCGCTCGAATGAGATCACCTTCGCTGCTGCCAAACGAAAGCTCGGTCCCAACACCTAGCAGGGTTGCGAGGGCGACGCCTTTGATGAGGCGCCAGGTATGGAAGTCGACCTCGTCCTCGAGCCCGGCATAGCCAGCCGTATCGGTTGCCGGCAGATTGTCGATCTCGATCGACGAGCCATCGGGCATAATGATCCGATGCCAGACGACCAGTGCTCGGGATTGCCCAAAAGAGACGACGCTGTCGTAGCTGCCAATGAGGCGAGAACCAGATGGAACTAGAAGCGTGCGCCCCGTGACACTATCGAAGATGTTTTCGGTGATTTGCGCAATCACCTGGCCAGGCAGGTCCGAATTCAGCCCCGTTACCAGGGCGGCTGCAATGACTGTGCCGGCCATGATCTGGTAGCGGGAGACCGGGTCCTGCAGGACATGTGCGTTGTAGATTTCGCCGGACGCCTTGCCGTTCAGGAAGTCCAACTTCCGCTGCTGATTGTTCGGATCGCGATCGGGATCAAGGCTGAGACGGTTCACCTCGGATTGAGCCGGCTGACTCTCATCCAGCACTGCATGATGGGCGGGAGTCTCCTCGACCACGGCTGACGAGCGGTTGGCGATCTGAAAGAACACGCCAGCCTCCTGAGCGGCCCGCGCCTGCTGCGCCTGCCTCTGGCGCTCGGCCTCGGCTTCCCGATCCGCTTCGCTCTCGGGCACGCCGGGCGTCAGCCCCAGCTGCTTCTGGCGCTCCAGGATCGGCGGTCCGAGATCGCCGGGGAGCGGCGGCCCTAGAACCGGCGTTTCCGGCTTGATCTCACTATAATCCTTTGGAAGCCCGGCCAAGCCGTCTGGTGTCGACTTGCGGTCAATGTTGTAGAGCTCCTGGGCTTGCTGGCCAAACCGCAGCACAGGGCCATTAAGCGCCAGCCAAGTCACCCCGAATATCCCGGCTATCCCTATCCCGGCGATGCCGATCATCAGTCGCCGCTTGAAGCGCACGACTCGGCGAGGCGGCACTCTCAGCGCCAAGGTCTCCGGATCGATCTTACCGCCAGCCGGTGTCTCGCCCGCCATCACCGGTCCCTCCGGAACGAAGGACGCGGGTAAGACTTCTGCGGTGGCACATCTTCCGTTTGACGCACGTCGTCGCGGCTGATCCGGACGACCTGCTGCGGGTCTTGCCCCAAGCGCAGCTCCGCTGCCGCGAACAGGCGATCGACGATGTAGTAGTTCCGGCGAACCCGGTAGTTCACGAGCTCGTTGTCTCCGCTCGGTCCCACCACAAAGAGCGGTGGCGCCTCGCCCTGGTCGATCCGACCGGGGAACTCAACATAGACCTTGGACCCATCATCGAAGGCACGGACCGGCCGCCAAGGTGGATTGTCGCCGGTGATCGCGTAGCGGAATTGGAGATCCTCCAAGGCAAGCCCGGTCGCCACCGGTGCTGCGGCATCGGCGCGCTCGTTCTGCGCTCTGAGCACGATCAACTGATCTTCGGGGTAGGTCCAGGAGACCGCCGCCATGGCCGTCTTCTCGGTGCTCTCCAGCGCCAGGTGATAGGCCCGCCGGTCGGTGGTGATCACCATGTTGGTCTCGAGATTCGGTGCGAAGGGCTTCACCAGGATGTGGACCTGCAAGCCGTCTCCCTTGCCGCTCGTGGTGTTGCCGACGACCCAGCGCACCGTGTCGCCGGCGGAGACCGCGACGAGGGACTCACCCGCTTCCAATGTTATGTCGCTCACCTGCTCCGGTGCCGCATAGAGCCGGTAGAGGGCGCCGTCGACATAGGGGTAGACCTGGACGGCATTGATATAGCCGTGCGCCGTCGGCTCCTGAAGCGCCACCGCGTTGGCGGCTTCGACTCGCGCCGTCGGTGGCCGCGTGTCGGAAGCGATGGCACTCGGCACCGGCTGCAGCTGCCCCGGCAAGGGCAACGGTTCCGGAATTTTGATGACCGTGACCGGTTTCGGCGGATCAGGCTCGATCGCCGCCGGCCTGAACGCTTCTCTGTCGTACTGAATCGCCGGTGGCGGCAACTTCGTGGCGCAGGCGGCCAGAGTCAGGCTGGAAATCGACAATGCGAGCGCCGTAGTGAGCTTCAGGCGCTGGATCATGGCACTCGTCTTCATGGCGTCTTCCTCTCATCCTGGACCTGATTGGGATCGAGCTCGCGCGACCAGGCGAGGCCGTTGACGTAGATGCCGAGCGGATTCTTGCGGAGCTTGTCCGCGGTCCGCGGCGGGTCGATGACAAGCGTCAGAAGTGCGGTCCAGCGCTCGGTGCTGGCAAAGCCGCCGCGCACATAGGCCGTCTCCACCCACTTCACCTGGAAAGAGGAGTCGGATGCCCGGACGACGCTGGTGACCTGAATGGAGACGCTGCGGGTCCCGATGTTGGCGAAGGGATCGCTCGTCCGCGCATAATCGTTGAGGAATACAGCCGCCTTGTCGGTCACGAAGTCGTAGGCTTCGAGCCAGTTCTTGCGAACGAGGACAGCGTCGATCGAGACTCCGCGGACATGCTCGATGAAGCGCGCCAAATGCCAGGCAATCTCCTGATCGGCCGGTTGGTAATTCTGGATGGCCGGCGCCACCGCTTGGACTGCGCCGAACCTGTCGACCTCCACGACGTAAGGCGTCACCCGGCTCTGCATCGACTGCCACACCGAAGAGGCCGCAAGACCGGCGCTCAACAGAAGCGAGCCGAAGGCCATCAGCCGCCAGTTGCGTGCCTGGACCCGGGCGGAGCCGATCCGGTCGTCCCAGACCTGGGCCGCGCGCTGGTACGGCGTCACCGGTGCCGGCGTCCTGCCATAGCGCTGGATTGTCCTCCTGAACACGGAATCAGTCCTCCTTCATGTCGAGATCGGGATTGGCAGGGCTTCCGGGCCGGTCTCCGTCCTTGATGGCCTGGGTCGCCGCATGCCGGTGCGCCCGCGCTGACTGCTCAGCGCGGAGGCGCCGCGCCCAGTCAGGCGTTGCCGAAGGGGAGGCGAACTGCGCGGTGGCTTGAGTCGAAGAAGCGGCTGGAGATCCGCCGGTTGCTTCCCAGGCAGCCGCCTTTCCCGCGTCGACGCCCTCCGAGACCGCATCACCCACGCGGCCAACGGCTGATCGGACTCCACGCGTCGCCGCCCCAGCACCGGCGCGCGCAATCCCGCCAAGACCGGCTGCGACGCCGCCGACGCCGGTTGCACCAGACGCTGATTGCCCCAGGGTAAAGGCGCTTTGCGTCGCGGAACCCAATGCAGCACCGGCGCGAATGGCGCCGAGACCGGCAGTGCCAGTCGCACGCAACGCACCGGCACCGGCCAGGACTGCACCGCCGGCCAGCATGGCAGCACCCGCGGCCGCACCCGCCGTGCCGATCGCGGCAGCCGCTCCCAATTGCGGCGCACCGGAGACAAGGCCGGAGGCGATGCCGGGGCCGAAGATTCCGAGGCCGAGAAGCGCCAGGGAGGCGAGCACCAGAGACATGGCCTGGCCAATATCCGGCTCCTGGCCCTGCAGCGCGGTTATGAACTCGCCGAAGAACGTCGAGCCGATGCCGGTGACGACGGCGAGCACCATCACCTTGACGCCGGTCGCGATCACGTTGCCGAGCACCCGTTCCGCCAGGAACGAGGTTCGGTTCCACAGCGCGAAGGGCACCAGCACGAACCCGGCAAGGCTTGTCAGCTTGAACTCGAGGATGGTGATGAAGAGCTGCACCGAGAGGATGAAGAAAGCGATGATGACCACCAGCCAGGCGACCAGCAGCACGATGATGGTCAGGAAATTGTCGAAGAAGCTGGTGAAGCCGAGCATTGCCGCGACCTGCTTCAGCAATGGCCAGGCCGCCTCGAAGCCGGTCCCGGCCAAACGCCCCGGCTTCAGGAGATCCTCCGGGGTCAGCGTGTTCGAGGTGGCAGCCAATCCCAGTCCAGCGAAGGACTGATAGACGATGTCGGAGAGCACGCTGAACTGGTTGAGGATGAGGGCGAAGACACCGACATAGAGGATCTTCTTGAGGAGCCGGCCCAGGACATTCGCTTCGGAATCCATGACCCAGAAGAGACCAGCCAGGGTGATGTCGATCCCGATCAGGATCGAGCTTAGCCGCGCCACGTCGTCATTGAGCATCCCGAACCCGCTGTCGATGTAGCGGATGAAGGTCGCCATGAAGCGGTCGATGACGTTGAGATCGCCCAAGCGGATTCCCCTGCTCCTCCAGATTCTGAGTCTCACTGCGGCGTATAGGCGTGGCCGGATCCGAGAAACCGGTCGGTCGCGGTGCGGGCCGCCTGCTCGGCCTCTACCTTCCGCGCCTCGTCCAGCGCCTGGGCGCGGTACTGGGCGGCCATCAGGTTCTGGATCTGTAGTTGCTGCTTGGCGGAGAGCGCGACCAGCTGATTGGCCGCCTGTTGGGCCTGCAGGCTACCGACGGCGCTGTCGCTGGCCGCGACCAACTGGACCAGAGTGGCGCTGTCGGCCTGGACGTTCTCCACCACCTGGGCCTGAACCGTCATGGTGTGGCGATAGGCATCCATGGCGCTCTGCCAGCGGACGAGGGCATCACTCACCGCCTCGTCGGTGGTCGCGGCGCTATACTCCTTGGGGAACTGCCTCTGCAGCTGGGCCGTCGTCTCCTGGACGTCAAAGGCGATGCCCTCGGCCTGGCTCATGAGACGGTCAATCCGACGTAAGGCGCCGGTGATCTCGCCGAGAGACGTGACGTCGAGCTGCTTCAGGTTGAGCGCCATGTCGGTCAGCATCTGCGCCTCGTTCTGCAGCGACTTGACCTGGTTCTGGACCTGCTCGAGCGCACGCGCCGCCTGCAACAGATTCTGGGCATAGTTCGTCGGATCAAACACGATCCTCGCCGAGGCCGGCGCACTGGCCCCAAGCACGACCGTCATGGCGAAGACAGACGCGAGCAGACAGGCTTTGAATTTGCGTCGCATGGATGCTTCTCCTCTCATGTGATTCGGAACTGGTCGATGAGGGCCGCGGCCCAATCCAGGCCCTTGGCTTCGAGGAACCCGCGCAGGAATCCTTCGGCACCGTGCTGCTCGAGGACGGCGTCGATCAGCTTCTGGCTGACGGGATCGGAGGTGCCGCAGAGGGCAAGAGCGATTGGTCCCAGCCCAAGCTGGAACAGCCGGTTGCCGCGCCGGGATTGCAGGTAGTAGTCCCGCTTCGGCGTCGCGGTGGCGACGAGCTCCACTTGCCGGGCGTTGAGGCCGAACCGTTCATAGATGGCGCGGGACTGCGGCTCGATCGCGCGGTCGTTCGGTAGGAAGATGCGCTGCGGGCAGCTCTCGATGATGGCTGGCGCGATCGGGCTGCCGGCGATATCGGCCAGGGACTGGGTCGCGAACAGGACGGCGACGTTCTTCTTGCGCAAGACCTTCAGCCATTCGCGGATCCGAGCAGCGAAGAGTGGGTGATCGAGATAGATCCAGGCCTCGTCCAGAATGAGCAGGGTCGGCCGGCCATCGAACCTTTCTTCCAGCCGGTGGAAGAGATAGGTCAGGACGGGCGCCACGGCACTGGCGCTCCGCATAAGCTCCTCGGTCTCGAAGCACTGGACGTCGCCGAAGCTGAATTCGGATTCGGCGGCATCCAACAATCGACCGAATGGCCCCTCCAGCGTGTATGGCGTCAATGCAGCCTTCAGCGCATTCGACTGAAGCAAGGACACAAGGCCGGTCAGGGTTCGTTCCTCGACCGGCGCCGAAGTCAGGCTTGCCAATGCCGACCAGACAACGTCCTTCACCTCCGGCGTGATCGTCACATTCTCATGGCCAAGCAATGCGGTGATCCACTCGGCGGCCCAGCCTCGCTCTTCCGCATGGTCGATCGCCCGCAGCGGTTGGAAGGCCAGCGCCCCATTATCGGCGGTTGCTCCCAGCCGATGGTGCTGTCCGCCCATGGCCAGCACCGCGGCCTTGGCAGAGAGTCCCTTGTCGAAGATGAATACTTGCGAGTCCCGATAGCGTCGGAACTGCAGCGCCATCAGCGCCAGGAGCACCGACTTGCCGGCACCGGTTGGCCCCGTGACCAGCATGTGCCCGACGTCCCCTACATGCGTCGAGACCCGGAACGGCGTTGCGCCAGAGGTCTCGACTATCAGCAGCGGCGGTCCACCGAGATGGTGGTTCCGCTCCGGCCCGGCCCAGAGCGCGGAGAGCGGCATGAGATGAGCGAGATTGAGGGTGTGGACGGGAGGCTGGCGCACATTGGCATAGACGTGACCCGGTAGGCTCCCGAGCCAGGCCTCGACGGCATTCACGGTTTCGCGGATCGTCGTGAAGCCGAGGCCATGCAGCACCCGCTCGACTTCGCGCAGGCGACGTTCGGCTTCGGCCCGGTCGGTATCGGAAACCGTGACCGTCGTCGTGAGATAGCCGAAGCCGATATCGTCGCCGCCCAGGGCCTGCAGCGCCAGATCGGCATCGACCACCTTGTTCTCGGCATCGGAGTCGAGAAGCGCACTCGGCTGGTTATAGAGGACTTCCCGTAGGAGAGCGGCGATCGACTTCCGCTTATTGAACCACTGGCGCCGGATGCTGGTCAGGAGCTTCGCGGCATCGGTCCGGTCGAGCGCCAGGTAGCGTGTCATCCAGCGATAGCCGAACCCCAAGTGATTGAGCGCATCGAGGAGCCCGGGACGGGTCAGGTTCGGAAAGCCGAGCACCGTCAGCATCCTCAGGTGATGATCGCCGAGCATCGGCTCGATACCGCCGCTGAGGGGTGTATCCACCAGAAGGGCATCGAGATAGTGGGGGGTCTCCGGCACCGAAACGGGATGGTGCCGGGTGGAGATGGTGTTGTGGAGGTAGGTCAGCGTTTCGCCGCTATCGAGGGCGATGATCTCCGGCAGGAAGCCGCCGAGGAGATCGAAGGCGCGATCCGTCGCGGTGACGAAGGCGGAGAGTTCGGCACGCCAGTCCCGTCCGTGACGTTCGCCACCCTCCACGAGCGATGCCCCAAGTCGTGCCTGGGCGTCCGGCTGCGGAAGGTAGAGCAGCGTCACGTGATACCGGCTTTCATAGTACTCACCCCGCCGCCCATCGAAGGCGGCGCGGCGCTCCTCGTCGACGAGCCAGGAGGCCGGATCGGGGAACTCGCTCAAGGGGTAGTCCTGGCACCGGACCCGGTCCGCGTCAAAGAACAGAGCCCAGCCGGAGCCGAAACGGCGGAACACATTGTTGGCCCGGGCGGAGACGGCAATGAGCTCGGCTTCCGTGGCGCTTTCCAAGTCCGGGCCGCGGAAGCGAAAGGTCCGCTGGAAGCTGCCGTCCTTGTTGAGCACGATGCCGGGCGCCACGAGCGCGGCCCACGGCAGATGATCGGCCAGCCGGTTGGCCTTGGCGCGGTATTCGGCGAGCCTCAGCATGCGAGCCAGGCCTTCTGCCGGAGATGCCGGATGAGGACGGGCGCGAAGGCCGGGTCACGTCTGGCGGCAAAGACGCTCAAGCTGTGTCCGACCGCCCAGACCAGGATGCCAGCGAGCCACATCTGGAGACCGAGACCGAGCGCCGCCGCGATCGTGCCATTGAGGATGGCGATGTTCCGCGGCGCGCCAGCCAGGAGGATGGGCTCGGTCAAGGACCGGTGCAGCGGCACCTCGAACCCAGGGAGATGCTGGGTACTCACGAGATCAGCGCTCCGCCGGCGAAGCTGAAGAAGCTCAGGAAGAAGCTCGAGGCAGCGAAGGCAATCGAGAGCCCGAAGACGATCTGGATCAACCGCCGGAACCCACCGGAAGTCTCGCCGAAGGCGAGAGTCAGACCGGTCGTGATGATGATGATCACGGCGATGATCTTGGCGACTGGCCCCTGGACCGATTCCAGGACCTGCTGCAACGGCTCTTCCCAGGGCATGCCCGAGCCGGCGGCATACGCAGCACTGGAGAAGAAGAGTGACATAGCGGCAGTGAAGCTTAAGCGGCAGAGGAAGCTTAGGAGTCTGGGGTGCATGAAGACCTCTCGGGTTCAATCGGTTGGCGATGGTGCGGTGGCGAGCTCGGCGATCCAGTAGTCGCCATGACCATCCAAGCCCTTGACTTCGGCGATGGTCTGGACCTGGCGCGTGAGACCGCGGCCGGCGATGAAGACGATCACGTCGATTGCCTCCGCGATGAGGTGCCGAGGCGGCATGGCGATCGCCTCCTGGATGAGCTGCTCCAGTCGATAGAGCGCGGCATGGGCGGAGTTGGCGTGGACGGTGGCAATGCCGCCCGGGTGACCGGTATTCCAGGCCTTCAAGAGATCGAGCGCTTCCGGCCCGCGCACTTCGCCGACGATGATCCGGTCCGGCCGCAGCCGCAGGGTCGAGCGCACCAGATCGGAAAGCGAGACGACGCCCGGCTTGGTGCGGAGAGCGACGCAATCCGGCGCCGCGCATTGCAGCTCCCGCGTATCCTCGATCAGGACCACCCGCTCGTTGCGGCCCGCAATCTCGGCCAGGAGCGCATTCGCCAAGGTGGTCTTGCCGGAGCTCGTTCCGCCGGCGATCAGCAGGTTCCGGCGCTCACGGACGGCCTTGCGGAGGATCTCCGCCTGGATCGGCGTGAGGATCCGCTCGCTGACATAGTCTTCGAGCACAAAGACCTTGGCCGCAGGCTTCCGGATGGCAAAGCAAGGTGCGCGCGAGACCGGCGGCAACAGCCCCTCGAACCGTTCACCAGCCAGGCCTTCGCCATGGGGTGGCAGTTCGGCGCTGACGATCGGATTGTGCTCATGCGCCTCCATCCGGACATGGGAGGCAACCAACCGGATGATCCGCTCTACCTGGGCCGGGTCGAGCGTGTGTTCCGTATCGACGATGCCCTCACCGAGGCGATCGAGGCGCAGGCATCCATCCGGATTGACCATGATCTCGATGACCACGGGATCGGCGAGCGCGGCGGCGATCCGGTGTCCGAGCGCGGTCCTCAGCATGGCGCGGCGCCGGTCGCGGGATTCAGAGTTCCGGACACCGGTCACGGCTCTTCTCCCGGCCCAGTCTCACCCGGCACAGCCTCTCTCTGGTCCAAGGTTCGGTCGCCGCGTGTCAGTTGCCGCGCGACCTGCTCGATGAAGGCCTGGAAGCGGTCGCGCCCAACGGCCCGGGCGGCCACGTCTGCTTCCGGCAAGGGCGCCGTCACGTTGAGCTGATAGCGGATGAAGAGCGCCAGGCTTTCGAGCAGAACCTCGCCGTCGCGTTCGATCCGACCGAGTTGCATGCTGATGCGATTCAAACGGAGTCCGAACCGGTCATCGAGCTCATGGCCGGCGCGGCGGTTGAGCCAGGCGATCAGCGCATCGGTCAGGATCGCGGACTTCGAAGATCCGGGCTTGGCCGCCAGAGCTTCCAGTCTTTCGGTCACGTCCGCTGGCAGGAAAAGCTGGTGCCGGACCTTCTCGTGCTTCTTCGCCATGGTCAGAACCTCGGCATCAGGTCGTCGCTTGCGCTGCCTTCATTGACGGCGTGCGCGCGGGCGACCGGGCTGAGCGGGCGCAGGCGGTCCATGGCACGCTTGTCGGACGCGGCATCGGACTCGTCCTCGCCGAGGCCGAGCGGATCAGCGGGATCGTTGTCGACCGGCCTGACGACTGCCTCTTCGCCCAATCCGGGGTGCCGTTGCTGCTGGGGCCCGCCCTCGTCTTCCTCCAGCAAACCGGACATACCTTCGCGGCCGAGCCCGAGATGCGGCCCCCGCACCTGTCCGCTCCAATCGTCCGGCCGCGGCGCCGGCCGGTCGGCATAGGTCCCATCGCTCAGCGCCGGCACCGGCAGGACACGGGCCGTGAAGTTGCGGTCTTCGTAGTAGCGGAGCTTCCTGGCCCGGATCGGCGCCAGCCCCGAGACCAGAACCAGCTCGTCCGCAGGCGGCAATTGCATGACCTCGCCAGGGGTGAGGAGCGGCCGGGCGGTTTCCTGGCGTGAGACCATGACATGGGAGAGCCAGGGCGCCAGCCGGTGGCCGGCATAGTTCCGCTGCGCCCGAAGCTCGGTCGCCGTGCCTAAAGCGTCCGAGATTCTCTTTGCCGTCCGCTCATCGTTGCTGCTGAAGGCGATCCGGACATGGCAGTTGTCGAGGATCGCATTGTTCTCGCCGTAGGCCTTGGAGATCTGGTTCAAGGATTGGGCGATGAGGTAGGCCCGGATCCCATAGCCCGCCATGAAGGCCAAGGCGGTCTCGAAGAAGTCGAGTCGCCCCAGGGCCGGGAATTCGTCCAGCATCATGAGGAGCTGGTGCTTGCGACTCTTCCTGGGGTCGCCCTCCAGGCGCTCGGTCAGCCGCCGGCCGATCTGGTTCAAGACCAGGCGAACCAGGGGCTTGGTCCGGGAGATGTCGGAAGGCGGGATCACGAGATAGAGCGAGACCGGACGCGCGGCATCCACGAGATCGGCGATACGCCAATCACAGGCCGCTGTCGTGGCCGCGACCGTCGGGTCGCGATAGAGGCCCAGGAACGACATGGCGGTCGAAAGCACGCCGGAGCGCTCGTTCTCCGACTTGTTGAGAACCTCGCGGGCGGCGGATGCCACGACCGGATGAACCTGAGGCTCATCAGCCGTACCCAGGTGATTGGTCGCCATCATGCGGCGGAGGGTATGGGCGAAGGAGCGCTGCGGGTCCGAGAGGAACGTCGCAACCCGTGCCAAGGTCTTCTCTTCCTCGGCATAGAGCACGTGGAGGATGGCGCCGACCAGCAGAGAATGACTGGTCTTCTCCCAATGCGACCGACGTTCAAGGGCTCCTTCAGGATCGACCAGGATATCGGCAATGTTCTGGACGTCGCGGACCTCGTCTGGTCCCTTGCGGACTTCCAGAAGCGGGTTGTAGCGGGCAGACCGCGAATCCGTCGGGTTGAAGAGCAGGCAATGCGAGAACCGCGAACGCCATCCGGCGGTCAGCTGCCAGTTCTCGCCCTTGATGTCGTGGACGACGGCGGAGCCGGTCCAGGACAGCAGCGTCGGGATGACCAGGCCGACGCCCTTCCCGCTCCGAGTGGGCGCGAAAGCCATGACATGCTCGGGACCATCGTGACGGAGGTACCGCCGGTCGAGCCGCCCCAGGAAGACTCCGGATGTCTTGAAGAGGCCGGCGCGGGTGATCTCGCGAAAACTTGCCCAGCGCGAGGAGCCGTAGGTGGTGACGAGCCGCGACTGCCGCGCGCGCCAGAGCGAGCCGGCAATTGCGGCGGCACAGCCCAGAAAGCCGCTGGTGCCCGCCAGCATGCCGGCGCGATTGAAGACGTGCGGCGCATAGGCGTCATACGAATACCACCAGGGAAAAAGCTCCCAGGGCCTGTAGAGTGGAACGCCAAGCAGGACGGCCCATGGCGCCCCGAGCTGGGCTTGGTAGCCGAGCATCGCCGCGGCCCATTGCGTCGCCGACCAGACGCCGGCGATGACGATCGCAAAGACGATGGCTATCTGCCCGATGAGGAGGCTGGTCGGTGTCATCTCGCTTATCCCGGAGAGCGCTGCTCAAGCAGCGCGACCGGGACAAGGATTCACCAACAGCCAAGAATCTCTCAGCGCCGTTATCTGCGCTCTACTACGCTGATCCGACCCTTTCGTGCCGCGCGACGCAGTGCGGGGGCGACAGAACTGGTCGATGTTCGAAGCAAAGCTCGTGCAGGAGCTTGGGCTATGAAATCGAAGGACCTTTCTGCCGCCCAAGAGTCCAGGAGATCGCGCCATCTCCCCTCGCGATTCCAGAAACGTGTTGCCCAAGGCCACGTTCGAGCACCGGCCGCCAGAGTACCAGCGTGAATTCCTGCGATCGCTCGATCAGGGCGTATCGCCCGCTGACAAGATCAACACGACGGCGATAGATCCCTTCTATCCGACCATGATTCTGAGCGACATAGCGAAGCCCAAGCTGCCCAGCGAGCTGACCGCTGGCCTTCTGCAGTTCACGCTCTCTCAGAACCCGAAGGAGATTTGCCCTGTAGACGATGCTTCCCTGCTGCTCTGAGGCTAGGCCCTGCTCGAGCAGCCATTGTCGACGTCGGGCCAGCGCCTGTCGTACTTCGCGGCCGAAGCCACTGTCTCTCAGCACAGCTGGATCGCCGTCAACCAGCTCGTGATCAAGCCAGGTCGCACCTTCAGCACCGGTCTGGCAGTCCAGCTTCAAAGCGGAGAGGACCTCCACCTGGATAGGCGCTTCGTGGGCCTGCATTCGCTCGTAGCGGAGCGCCCGGTCCAGGTGATCGGGCGGAATGGTCCAGCTCCCGTCCGCCTCCCGCTCAACGCCTACGCCAGCACGTCTCATGGCCTCCAACCGGCGCAAATGAGTCTCCACGAACGTTTCCGTTGCGGTCGGGTCGTGCTTGAGGTGAAGGTCAGAGCTGTAGCGCCCGCCATGCGCCTCGGCGATGGCTGCGATAGTCCGATCAGCCGCCTTGACGGTCGCCTGCTTGGGTGTCATGGCGACGACGCTGCCTTCGGGGGTCGGCTCGGTCGCATCGGCGCTTCCGATGTCGATGTAGTGAATGCGGCCGTCGACCGCGTCAACCACCAAGTAGTGACTGTCCGAGAGCTCGTCGGCGAGGCCCCGCGTTACGACACGGCCGATCAAAGGACCGCTGATCTCTCCCGCATCGTGGACCACCATGTCCGTTGAGTTCCCGTCGATGTGGGCGCGGATCAGCTCCTGATGCAGCGCCTTGATGATGTCGCCACGCTCGCCCATGCGGCGGAGAACGGGCTCCAGATCCTTGGCCAAACGCCATTGGCCGGGGGAGATTTCTTCCGCCAGGCCAAGTCGCTTCAGTTTCTGCAGCCGCCCGGCACGGAGGGTCTGGCGGAAGCTGTCCTGGTCTCGCCCGGATCGTACTACGCCGTCGGTCTCCGCTTCCCGCAGGAGGCTCCGGTCGAGACTGGTGAAGCGCTCCTGCTCGACCTCGGCGCGGAGGCGGGATTGGATTTCGTGGTCGGTACGGGGGCCAAAGTCGAGGCTCACGATCTCGGCGGCTCGTTCGCGCATGCCTCGACTCAGATACTCTCGAGCGATGATGAGGTCTTTCCCTTGGTCGTCCTTTCCTCTGAGGACGATGTGGGTGTGCGGATGGCCTGTGTTATAGTGATCGACAGCGATCCAATCGAGCTTCGTCCCGAGATCCTCCTCCATCTGGAGCATAAGGCGACGGGTCAGCGGTTTCAGGTCCTGGTATTCGATCGCGTCCTCTGCGGAGACGATGAAACGAAACTGATGCCGGTCGCCGTTGCCGCGGCTGAGAAAGGCCTCTCCATCGCACCGATCCCGTTGAGAGTCATAGAGACCACCCGGCGTTCCTTCTCGTGTGACGCCATCGCGCTGCAGGTATCGGAGATGCGCCTTCGCGCTGTTCAGACTCGAACCGCTCAGCCGTATCAGCCGCGCCTTGACAACCACGCGGCGACTCCGGTGTGCATTGTAACGGTCCCGTGACGCGAGGAGGCGCCCGGTACCGCTGCCTCGGCCGATTCGGCTGCCATCAAACCGGTTTTTGACATCCCATGCCCGCCGACTATATCCGCTCGTGCGCCCAAGTGCCCTCTGAACCTGCCGCCCAAATGTGTCTTGCGGGAGCGAGCGAGATCGGATCTTGCCGAGCTTAGGTGTGAACTCCTCGTCTTGCTTCATAGTCTCACCAGACCACACCCGCTGACTATGAGAAGGTGACCGACGGGCTCAAATGCAAGCCTAAGAGCGATGCAGCCCGACGCTGCAGCAGGCAAAGCAAAAGAGAGAACACAACCAGCTATCGTTCCGAATGGCGCAGACTAGGTTCGAATCGAGGACGTGCGAGCGCCTAGTCCTGCACCCGTTGGTGCGACTTGGCGGATAGCTTTCGAAGACAGGAGGACCGTGTTTGAGAGCTGCTACAGGTTCTGCGCGTCATCAGAAACAACATAATTCACGCGAACAAGGCTCACCGTCCCGACCCGCCTTGCTTTCATTCGCGAGGTCTACGCCACAAAGTCCGATTTCGCCCGACAGGCGCAGGAAATCAAGACCGTCCTAAAGATAGAGTCCCTTCTGACACTTTCCTTCGGAATTCCCTACCGCACCCGCGCGAGGGATCGAGCCCACAGGCCAAAACCCGGCCAAAGACGGGGTTCGGTTCACTAGAGCCCGACCCGCGCAGCCGGGTGGGTCACCGTTCTTTAGTCGCAAAACTTAGATTTGACATTGTCAGATAAAATTGCTTACATTTCTGACATGGAGATTCGAAAATGAGCGATGGACCGCATAAAAGCCTGCCCATGCGCCGGCACTTGAAAGGCTTCGCCGAACGCGCTGCTACCTCTGCCTGCACGATGAAAGAGGTTGGCGAGGCGTGGCTGCCAGCTCTCAAACGCGAATTCGCTGAAGCACCGGTCAAAGAGGTGGTGGACACCCTTGGGGCCGGGAAGAAGGCGTCTCTGTTCGCGCAAGATCGCATCTCTCAGCTCGAAGCACTGAGAGAAAAATACCGGGGTTCTGCGGCCGCGAAGACGCTGCTGGATTGCGCGGTGGAAGTGGCAAGTAGCGGATTGACGGGTGAGGCCGCCCTTTCGGCAGCTCTGGAGAATGCGCTTGAATCCCACACGCGCGATTGCTTTCGCAGTGTCGAAGAACATTGGCAGCGGGAGGGCACCGAACGCAGCGCGAAGCTCATGCGCGATCGGCTCCACGCAACGCGGCGGGCTTGCGACTACAAGGCAGTCGCCAGTGATCTCAAGTCGGGCGAAAGACCCATAACCGCGCGAAAGCGGTCAGGGACTGAGGAAGGGCCGGCTCTATGAACATGCCGCAACCATACATCCCGGAAAGGGGCATTGACGTTATCGAGCGTGGCCGGCGAGCGCGGAAAGGCCGCATTGGTCTTGACCTGGCTCGTGATGTGACCTTTTCGACTGAGGCCCTTGAGTCTTATGCGTTTGCTCGTTGGGAGGCGGTGGTATGTGACGCACTCGTGGTCGCCGCCGCAGTGGAATACACGGACCGCGCGGTTAAGCGTCCACAGTCCGCTTGGGCGCGTCGTCTTACTGTCCGCATACCGGTTCACGATCTGCCTCGTTGGCAAAATCCTGAAGTCTCCGCCGCCCTGCACGAAGCGCTTGGATTTCTGACGGGAGACTTTTGGCACATAGAATTTGTAAAGCGCAGGAGCGACGCGCCTTCACCCTCTCAGAATTATTTGAGTCTGCCGGTTCCTACCAAAGCCGTTCTGGCATACAGCGATGGCATGGACTCGCGTGCAGTGGCCGGCCTGTTAGGTGCGGCGCTTGGCCGTGAAATCGTGCGAGTGCGCGTCGGCTCAAAAGGTTGGGATCGCCTCAATGGCAGCGTTGAACCCTTTACCAAGGTGCCTTATGACGTGCCCTGCGATATGCCGCATAGGGAGGCAAGTTCCCGAAGCCGCGGCTTTAAGTTCGCCGTGATAAGTGGGGTTGCTGCCTACCTGACCAACGCCAAAGAGATCGTGATCCCGGAAAGCGGACAAGGAGCGATCGGTCCAGCATTGATCACCGCGGGACATGCTTACCCGGACTACCGCAATCACCCGATGTTCACCATGCGCATGCAGCTCTTCCTTAAAACGCTGCTGGGACATGACGCGAAGTTCTCTTTCCCGCGCATTTGGAGCACGAAGGGAGAGACGCTTCGCGAGTTCGTTGCTCTGACGCAGAAGGATAATTGGTCTTCCACGCGTTCGTGTTGGCGCAACAATCAATGGAGCGCCGTCAACGGCAAGCGACGCCAATGCGGAGTGTGCGCTGCGTGCATGCTGAGGCGTGTCAGCGTCCATTCCGCTGGCTTGACGGAGGCTTCCGATGTCTATGTATGCACCGATATGACTGCTCCAACGCTCGATAAGGCGATCGATCCCGCATTCACGCGGCGGAGTCCGGTATTTCGTGAGTATGCGATTGCCGGCGTCCTCCATATGGAGCACTTGGCGGAAATGGCGAGCCCGGATGCGGCTCAACTTATCAAGCGGCACGCTCTGTTCCTTGGCCCTGCATTAGGTCTTGAATCGTCTGACGCTGCGGAGAAACTGGCGGCCCTTCTTGCGCGGCACGCAAGGGAGTGGTCGAGCTACGTGGAGTCCTTAGGACCAAACTCATTCATCAGGCAATGGGCACAGTTTAGAGTATGACGAATCAACCTGACAGACTTTCAGATGAAGAAGTTGGCAAGCGGCTCCGGCTCGCGCGTGAGGGGCTAGGGCTGACCCAAAGGGAAGCTGCCGATGCGATTGAGGCGGCGCGAACGACGATCGTCGCAGTCGAACAGGGCCAGCGGCGCATAAAGACCGATGAACTGCAGAAGCTCGCGGCGCTCTATAAGACCTCGGCAAATGCAATTCTGCGCAGGGAAGCCGTTCATCTTGATATGGTGCCGCGCTTTAGAAAGCTATCGGAAAGCAGTGATACTGCCATCGACGAAGCCGCAAGACTTCTGAATGACCTCGTAAGAGCAGAAGTTGAGCTGGAAAATGCTTTGGGCATTAGGCGGGTCCAAAACTATCCTCCCGAGCGCCCGATTCTTCCCGGTGATGTGAGGGCGCAAGCCGAGCAGGACGCGCAGGATCTTCGCGACTGGCTTGGCCTCGGCGGCGCGCCAATACTCGATATTGTCTCCCTCTTGGAGTTGCAGCTCGGAATCCGCGTCTATTTGCGGCCTCTAGACGGCAAGGTATCCGGGCTTTTCGCTTACGATAACGCGGTCGGCGCATGCATCTTGCTCAACGCCAATCATCCGCTGGAGCGCCTTGCTCAAACCGGCGCCCATGAACTTGGACATTTCATATCGGCGAGAAAACAGCCAGAAGTTCTGACGGAGGGAGAGAAATTCGTCTCGCGCGAGGAACGCTACGCCAATGTGTTTGGACGTTGCTTTGTTGCTCCCGCACGCGTTGTGCGTCAAAGATTTGCGGAGATCACCGCCGGCCAATCCCACCTGACCCGACGTCACGTGATCCTGCTCGCGGGCGCGCTAGGTCTTTCTCGTGAGGGGCTGGTCCGCCGGCTGGAAGAACTAGCTCTTGTAAAACCAGGAACCTGGGATTGGTTTGCGAGGGAAGGCGGGATCACCGACCAGCAGGCGCGGGAGGTGCTCGGAGAACTCCCCCGCCGCGACGCAATTGCCGCTCAATCGCGGGGACTTGTTCCTCCGCGACTGGCGCTGCTCGCTGGAGAAGCATGGCGTCGCGGGCTGTACAGCGAAGGTCAGCTCGCGCGCTTGCTGGAACTGAATCGCCTAGAGCTGCGAGAACTTCTGGATAGTGTTGCGACAGAGGAAAGCGAAGCGAATGCGCTTTCCCATTAATTCGTCCAAGCCTCTTGTCGCCGACGCCAGCGTTATCATCAATCTGAACGCGACCCTATGTGCTTCCGAAGTCATCGGTGCTCTGGCTAACCCGCTGTTTGTGACTGAGAATGCCCGGATTGAACTGGAAGCTGGTCTGCGCAACGGACACGTTGATGCGCAAAAGCTACGGGTATTGATCGAGGAGAACGTCGTTCGCATCGCGCATCTCGGAGCCGCGGGTGTCAGTATCTACGAGACTCTGATCGAAGGCGATGCTGAAACGACCCTCGATGACGGTGAGGCCGCGACCATCGCTTCTGCCTGCGAGATCAACGGCATCGCCATCATTGACGAGCGAAAGGCCCGGAGTCTTTGCGCAGCGCGCTTCCCGAAGCTAGATATTTGCAGCAGCGCTGAGCTGTTGATGAGTGAAGTAGTTGGGCAAACGTTAGGAAGCGAGGCGCAAATTTCGGCCATTCTGAATGCGTTGCGAGGCGGTAGGATGCGCGTGCCCCAAGAGCATGTGGCAAGCGTCGTCAAGCTAATCGGCGAAGAGAATGCTGCTTCGTGTACCAGCCTGCCCAAGAGCGCAAAACGCACTCTGGCGTCCCGCAAGACCTCATTGGGTTCCTGACTCTAGTCACTCCTTCATCTTAGCTGACCGGGCAAGGTTTAGATCCAGCAGGCGGTGCAGCGCCTCGTCCGTGCCGATGTCGGCACTCCAGCCATAGGCAGCTGCAACGGCATCGTCCAGCGACCGATGTACCTCAATAAGCCAGCCGGGCCGGTCGTTATAGAGAGTAGTAAGCGTGCGCTTAGCCAGCGCTTCCGCCGCTTCCTCACTCTTGGCGATGATCCGCTCAGGAAAGCCGGATACGGCCTCGGAAGCGCGGACGATCAAGTCCACAGGGTACAGCCAGCCGTTGCGTAACTCATTTAAGCGTTTCGCTGCCGCCTCAATAGCACCTGCAGCCGGAAGACTGCGAGCCGTCGCCAAATCGTCGGCTGGCGTCATCCCCTTGGGGAATGGGAAGGTCGCAAAGGTCGTCGTGTGCGTGTAACGGGGCCTGTCTTGAAGATCGGAACCCTTCCGAAGTGCCCAAGCCTCATGAAAGCGGCTGTGCAGCAGACCGAACATCAGATCATCGGCCCGCGGGATCACGATAAGGTTCTTGTCCGGCAATACGGGATAGGACAGCCACACAAAGAGCCGGTATTGGGCTGTCTCAGGCGTGACGATGTAGCGGCTCAGCCGTTCGATGCGTGAACGCATCTCCGGACGCGGCCAATGGGGCTCCCACCATCTTGGACCGGCGCGCTCGCCCAGCGCTGCGCGAAGTGCTTGAACTAAATTGCCGTCTTTGTCGGGGGTGTTTGCAATATGAGCAAACGCGCTCGCATACAGCATCGCATCAGCCTTCTTGAGACCAAGCGGCAGGTCGATGAACCACATGTCGCGAGGCCGCCCGGTTACGTCATCGCCATTCCAATAGGGTTTGAGAATTTCTCCATTGCTCCTGCCGTTTGGATTTGCAGGCTCGGCCATCCAGGTTCGTGCCACTTCTCCCGGCACGTCAAAAGGTCCGCTCTTCTGGATGCCAAGGAATGCTCCATCACTGTTCTCACGCAGCGGTTTCGCGTGCGTCAAATTAAGTCCGCTCGTCAAGTCGGGGTTGATGGCGGCAACAACTTCTCCATCGAGCTGGCAAGGCTCGCTGCCATTATCGCCAAAACAGATGAGTGACACGTCGACGGCGGCGCCATCGACTGTCCATTTCTCCTCTGGCCATGCCTCGAAGATGCGGGTTGTGGCCGCGATCCTTTGCATCACGGGCAAATTTGTATTCTTGCGGATCGAATTGGTTGCGACCAATCCTGCTCGCGTGAGCTGACCAGCCTCGATGAGTGCGCGCGCGCTCTCAAACCAATAGCAGACGAGATCGGTGAACCCTGGCAGACGGTCGTTGTAGATCGAGCGAATCGCCTCGGTTGTTTCCACGCCCAGCTTTCGCTTCATCAGCTTTGCGCCAAGATAAGGCGGGTTGCCAACAATAACGTCGGACTTGGGCCATGCAGCGGCCGAGCCATCCTCGTTGATAATCGCATTGCGGCACTCGATATTGGCTAGCGGCTTCAGGATGGGCTGCCGTCCAATATCAAAGCCGGTGCGCCGCATCCACTGGATCTCACCGATCCAGACGCAAACGCGAGCCAACTCGGCGGCATAAGGATTGATTTCGATGCCAAGCAGTGCTTCAGGACCAATCGAAGGGAAGCTTGGGGGAAAGCCAAACAATTCGCCTTCGATAGCGACACGCCGTTCGATATTCTTGAGTTCCACAAGGGCGAGATAGAGAAAGTTGCCGGAACCGCACGCAGGGTCCAGAACGCGGAACGAGCGCAGCCTTGCCCGGAAAGCATTGAATGCAGCAAGGCCCTGCTCCCTCGCGTCTGATAGCGCGCGATCGGCAGCGCGCAGCGTTGCCCGAACTGGATCAACAGCGCGCACCCGCTTCTGCCTTGCAAGATCGCCAAATAACTCCAGCTGTGGCCGGTTTTTGAGGTGGCCCTGCACCTCACGAACCTCTTCTGTAAGTTCTGGATAGCCCGACGCGCTTGAGAGGGCTTCCTCAAGAGCGCGCTCGGCCGGCTCAATGATGGCGGCTATGCCGCCGCGAACTGCCTCCCACTCGCGCATTAGCGGCCGCGTAATGATCGGCTCGACAATCATCATGATCTTTTCACGGTCCGTGTATTCGGCGCCGGTTTCCGACCTGTTGTCGGGATCGAGCCCCCGCACAAACAGCGTGCCAAAGATCGACGGATCGATTTCGCTCCAGTCCAGATCGGCTGCACGCAGACATAGAGCGATGTCCTCCGCGGTCAGCGGAAGGGCGATATCGTTGTCGAAAAGGCCACCATTGAACCAATCAATCCGTTCAAACCCGATGAGGCCGCCATCCTTCATGGCGGCGAAAAGCGAGGATGCATGCCTCTGGAAATCATCCGGCTTCGTCTTCGCTGCCTCCAACATGCGCACAAACATCTTGTCCGGCAGGAGGCCCGCGTCTTCAGCAAACATGCAGAAGACAAGACGATTGATGAAGTGAGCTACCTGACCAGAATCGTGCCCTCGCGAGCGCAGACTTTGTGCCAGCGTGGCGAACTCGCCAGCGGCGTCCTCGGTCAAGTCTTGCCGCGTCTTGCCGGGCCGAAGCTTCTCGGGATCGGACATGACCCATTTGAGCTTCTGCAGAATGCGCGGCTCGCGCAGGTCCTCCAGCGCGAATTCATGCTTTTCACTGACCGTGTTCGTCCAGTTTGTACGGATTACGAAACGATCCATGTCGCAGACGACAAGCAACGGCGGGTTCTCCAGCGCCAGCGCGTATTGCTGCAGCTGCCCAAACGCCGCGTCTAAATTCTTGCGCTTGCCTTTGTATTCCCAGCCGAAGTGGCCGCGTTTCCAAACGTCGGCCCAGCCATCACCGCCGCTCGTCTTCGTGGCGCCACGCTCAAAGCAGTAGGACTCCCCGGTGGGATCTGCTTCTGCCGGTGAAGGTTCGTCAAGCAGCCTGCAGAGATCAAGGAAATGTTCCTGGGACGCCGAGCTTTCCTTTAGCTCGACCGCGCGCCATTTGCGAATAAAGGTATCGACGGTGAACTCACCAGACACTTACAAACTTCCCTCAACAGACATAACTAACTCCTAGAAAACAAAGAGCATATCGTTTCTTAGAATCATAGTGTGCGAGAAGCAAATGCAAAGGGATGCCGATGGTGACCATGATCGGCATGGCGATCATGATCGTCGGCATCATCACTAGCATGCTGCTGATGATGGTGACGGTCACGGCGGGCATCATGGTGATCGCTATAGCCGCTGGCTACTCCTTCTTCCCTACCCAGCAAGCACTTCCTCAAGGCGTGCCACAAGAGCTGCCCGCGCAGCGGGCTTGAGCGTGTCAAGATTTTGCTGCCGCCAGCGTACGGCCGGTAGATCGGCAATCCCATCTACCCCCAGGAGCGGCCAATCGGGCGCGCCGCGTTCGAAGGAAACCAGGAACCGGCGGTGCTCATCGGGCATGCCGCCCACGGCGGCATCAATGAGCGCCTCTCTTGCGGCGGTCAGCTCTTCAAGCGTAACGGATTTATCCGTCATACCCTGGAATCCCCGCGCGAATTCCCCGGAAATATCCTTGCGCCTTGGCGCAAGCACTTCGCTCATGGGACGGTCATGACTTAGCAGGTAAACGATGAAAGCGCGCCGCAGCGCATCATCGATACCTTCATTTGCCATGAGATCGCGCACGTCGAAGAGGTCGCGCGGATGCTGCCGGTCAAGGGTGGCGACGATCTTGCCTGCATAGAGATCGGCAAAGGAGACGACGCTGATCTCCGCAAAGCCAAACGCCTCTTCAACGGCCGGTCCTACCGCCCTGACCGCAGGTTCATATACGCAGCCGCGCAGCACGGGTGTCACCTCGATTTTGGTCTGCACGCCTCCTGCCCTCGCCACCAATTTGGTGACGACTCCTTCGCTTCTGAGCTGGGTCTCCGCGACCTGCGCCCCCAGAACTTCCCGAATGCGCACTGCTATCCGTTTCATCGCGGCGTCAATCCCGGGGAGCGATTGCACGCGGGGTGCAACGGGCAGATATGTAAGATCGATATCGACCGACAGGCGCGGCATGTTGCGAATAAAGAGATTGATGGCCGTGCCGCCTTTCAGGGCGAACTCCTGCTCTTGGGCAACCAGAGGCAGGATCCGGATCAACAGCGCCACCTGGCGGCGGTAAAGTTCATAAAACGGCATCAAGATCCTCCGGGACGGTGATGCCATAGACCTGGTCGAGCTTTCCGCCGCGCACCAGCAGGCGCTTGCCCTTCCCCAGGTCGACCAGCTGGCGGTCGATCCGTTTAAGCCATGCGTGATTGTGGCGATCCGCGAGGAAGAAGAACAAGCGCTTCACCTTCACGCTCTTGCAGTCTTCCAGCAGCTTTTGCAGGCGCCGGGGACTTAGGTTCGTGAGCCCTTCCATCAGCTTGTCAGCCTGATGGAAGCTCTCGCTGTCCGGCAGTTCGTCGAGCAGCTCGAGCACTGCTCGCTCGGGTGTGGACAGAGTCAGCGGCCAGTCCCAATGCCCCCAGGGCTGGATTGTCAGGCCCGCCTGCAGCGGATCATTGCTGGCGCTTGCACCTGTGTGCAGGTTCCAGCTGAGGCTGGTGAGGCCTCTTGTGATCGGATCGTTGCGGAACAGACGATCGCTATTGTGAAAGACGAAGCGCACAGAAAGCGGCAGCTTGTGCAGCCACAAGGGTGGCGGCTTGCGGCCATAAAGATGGACTTCCTTTTGTTCACGCGCGAGATAATGGGCAAAGCCTTGTAGTTCAAGCGCCGTCCGGCCGCCGGCGACGACTGGCACTTCCAATAGGGTCTGGAGCGAGATGACGGCCTGCTCCCAGCTCAGGGTTCCGCGTGGCCGGCGGTATACGCGGCGGGCCGGCTGTTCAAGCCAGCCGAACGCAACGTATTTCTTTCGCAGCGAACCGTAGTAGCCGCGTTTCTCAAGCCACGCAGAGTCTACCAGGAGCCCTTCGGGAAGGTCCTTTTCGAGTTGGTTTAGCTTACTGGCAGTTTGTTCACTCATGGTGCACAAACTGGCATTTTTTTAAACCAAACTCCAGTTTGATTCTTTGCTGTTTTATGCACCCTGGGTGCTCAAACTATGCCTTTGTCAAACCAAAGCGCGACGCAAAAACCCTATTCCATAGATAAATCAATAAGTTAATATAGATGGTGCCCGATGCGGTCCATATTGTAGAAGATTAAATTCCGACGGTCCTTAAACCGCGCCATCTATGCACCGCGCGGCGCACTGGTGCGGCCGCACGATGCGCACCATCCCAAGGCGCGGCAACCGCGGCGCGCATGCCGCCGCGCACAGGATCACCGTTCTTCGCGTCCGAACAGGATCTCGGGATCAATCTGTAAAACCTTTGACAGGCGCTCGATCATATCCACGATTGAATTGAACTTGGCCACTGAGTCGGCCAACGAACATTGACATGTGGAGTTGAATTGGCAAAAGAACTCTATCCAACTGCATCCCCAATCAGGTTGTAGTCAAGGCTAGTGAATTGAATCTTTACTCTTTGCCCTCGTTGCGGAGCTGCAATAGTGGTCGGCGGCAGTCCATCCGAACCTCGGCCGAGATCTGCTTCATCTGATCACCAAGAGCGACCTAGGCGCCTCCGCACAATACGGAGTCTCTGAAAGAACCGATGTGCAGACAATGACTCGAATGTCTCTTGGAGACATTGCTTTTATCTTGCCTTCGCGCGAACTCAGCCGGTCCCCCTCACCCTCATACGATCACTTGCGCTGACCTCTGACCGATTGCCAGATGCGAGCTGCGTCAGAAGCTCGGGAGAACGGCGCCGCATGCGGCTCTCCCGAGCTCAAAATTGGCGTCAGCGACTGGCCAGGAATGCCTTTTCCGCGCACTCAAAATTCTCGAACTGGCGCACCTTGAGTAGTGCGCGGACGTCCCTTTCCCGATCTACAACGCACGTGGCGACGTAGTACTGGCCGCGAAAAAATCCCAGCACCGCCACCTGGTCGCACTCTTCATATTCACCATCGACGCTCTCGAATTCGTCAAGATTCATCTCCGCGAACCGCCCCTCCCAGCAGAAATCCGCCCGCTCGGCCGCAATGAATCTGTCCACGGTGGCACCGACTCCGTCGCTGCCGAACTCCGCCGTGATATCCCGAACCAGGTCGGGAAACCGGTCGAACGCTGCATGATCATGCTGTGATTGAGACATCGTATCCTCCATGTCTGCGATCCTCTTGATCGAGGACAGGCCCTGGAGATCGGCCGGCGGAACGGCTGTCAGGGACACGGGCGCAGCCCGTGCCGCGGAGCGGGGCGCGGGGGAGCCAAAATGCGCAGCATTTTGGGGGACCCGCGCATCCTTGACAGACGTTTCGACCTGGCTGGTACGCTGAAGAAGACCGAGACGAGCCCCTCTCTCCGCCGCTCAGTGCCCTTTCCTTTCGACGGCAGGGCCAGGTTCCTGAGCGTTCAAAGGAACGAACAGCGTGTTGGAATTGGGTGTCGGCTGCGCCTCTGTGCTTTGTGGATCCTGGCCGGACAGTGGAAAGAACAGGTTACTTGCGGAGGACAACGGCGCCTCTGCTGGGATGCCGGAGGCGACATTCCCGAGGGCTGCCAGATAGGTTCCGGTCTCCTCCGGCAGCGGTAGGTTTCCATCCAGGTATGCCTGATAGCGTTCCGGCCCCGCGTTGTAGGCAGCGAACATGCCGGCGCGACCGAAGCGATCGTAGAGCTCCTTCAGATATGCCGTGCCGGCGAGAATGTTCTGCTCCGGATCGGCAGGATCGGTTCCAAGCCCGTAGCGCAACCGCAGCTCGTCATAAGTTTGCCGCATCACCTGCATGGGCCCCATGGCACCGGCCTGCGAGGTGATCGGCTGGCCATTGACGGTCGTTCGCCCGCCGCTTTCCGCGCTGATCACGGCGCGAATCCAAACTTCCGGGATGCCAAAGCGATCCGACGCTTCATCGATGAATGGCTGCAAGACTTGCAGCCGGGCTGTGGTTTCCTGGCCGAATTGTGCGGTTGCCTGAGCGCGGGCCGCCAGACTGCCGAAACCGACCGCCGCGACCGAGCCGGCGATGATCAGGCCCTTCAGCGATTCCAAAGCGGCACCAGGCGGCCGATGATGTCGCGACGTTCGCTGACGCCGAAATACCGCCCATCGAACGAGTCCGGCACCTCGGCCATGAGCAGGAAGAACTCGCCCGCGCTCAAGCTTTCGCAACCCTCCCACCGCGGCAATGGGCGACCTGTCCGATCGGAGGCGAGCCGGTGCGCGACCAGGCGGCCGTCGATGGAGATTGCATCGCCCGACGCACAGACCACGTCTCCCGCGACCGCCGCTACGCGTTTAATGACCGGGACGTTGAGGGGAAGATAGTGGCGCTCAGCCGCCAGCCGTCGCGCCCAGATCGGTGCCCGGGCCAGCACCAGATCGCCGCGGGACGGCGCGCCGGCAACGCGCCAATAGAAGCCGATCGGGGCACTGGCGCTCGCGTTCCAGACGAGCCGCGGCGTCGGCACCAGGGTCGCGGACGTGGCCAGCACGCTGAACATTGTCACGCCGAAGATGAGCGCGCGATAGGCTCGGCTGGAGTACGGAGCGCGACCGTTCCCGCGCAGGCGACGACGATCGGCGCAACCTTGCGTGCGGTTCCTGGTCTCACGCATGGGAGGTCGACGTCTTGCAACGCGCCTCCGACCAGGCGTTCAAATCGTCGATGTGATAGCGGACATAGCGGCCGTGCTTGCGGTATTTCGGGCCGCCGCCATAGACCCGCATCTTCTCCAATGTCCGCTTGCAAAGGCCAATGTAGAAAGCCGCCTGCGCGGTGTTCAGGAACGGGCTGCTGGTCTTCGCCTTGGCCGCCCGCGTCTCTTGTTCGGTCATGTCGCGCCTCGTGTTTTCCGCTATGGACGGCGCACTTGGCCGTTCCGGAGCGAGCATGACCGCGCGAGCGACGCCCGGGGACGGGCGAAAACTGCCGCTCAAGTTTTCGCCCGTCCTCGCGCTCTGCCGAGGTCGCGCAAGACCTAAGGTCCGCTCTGGTGGGACCGATTGACGTGCTGCCGACCCCGCCGGTTGGTTCCGGCGGGGTCGGCCCGCGTCTCAGTCGGCGGGGTTCCAGATCACCGCGAAGGTGTCGTCGTCGTCCTGACCGGCGGCGCGGCCGAGATTGGCGTAGAGCTTACGCGGCCCGAACTCGGGTGCCGCCAGGCTCAGGCTCACGTATTCCTTGCCCGAACTCTCGCCGGTCCTGATCCAGGCGGCGCCGATCTCGACGCCCTGGGTCAGCACCCGGAAGTCCGGCTGGTTGTCGGCGCTCTTGGATGCGTTCGGTACCAGGTCGATCTCGGCGCGGATGCTCAGGGTCTTGAGGTGGCCCTTGTAGCCGCCGTTGGCCTGCTTGGCGACGTGTCCGATGGCTGGCATGGTCGTTCTCCTCTCTTAGGATCGCGGGGACCATCCCCTGCGATGGGAGACCGTCCATGGGCGGAACCGAGCCTCATGAACCCCGCGACCCACATTCGTCGCGGGGCCGGAACGAAGTGGAGGACCTGAGCGCAGGGGTTTTTTGCAGCGGAGCGGCCGCGAGGAGCCCGCGCCAGCGGGCGGGGAAAAAACCACGGAGCGACGGTTTCAGGAGGGCCGGTACCGCCCATAGGTCTCACCCGGAGCAGGGGCATGGCCCCCACGATCACGGCCGGGAGAGCGATCCATCCTACCTCGCAATACACGCGCCAGTGCCCTTGGCTGCTGCACACTCCTCATTCACCTGGGCGTCCGTGCTTGACCGCTCCATGCAAACGCGCACCGCAGCGGCAGCACCCTCCGCGGTGAACCAGGGCGTCGAGAGCGTTTTCGGCGGCTCGGAACGGCGGAGATTTCGGCGGGGAGAACGCTGCCTGAATGCCGCGCCACCCCTCTGACGGACACGCTGCCCGGTGCTGATCAAGGTGTGCAATGACGACACGGCGGCGAACTTGCAATGATCTGGAATCCCGCCGAACGAGACGCGCCCGAGCCTGCTTCCGTAAGAGACGAAGGCGGCGCCCGAGTGGGCGCCGCCTGATTGCAAACCGCTTCGCCGTCACGCTTGCGGCAGCAGCTCTCGGACGCGCTCCCATTCGGAAACGCTGTTCAAGGTGCCATGCGCCGTAACAGCACGGGCGGGGAATTCCATCCAGGCCGGCAGCCAGTTCTCGGCCTTGGCCCGGCCGTTGCTGCCAGCGAGGCAATCGCGGATGATCTGGCGCTGGTCCTTCGCCTTGCTGGCGACATTGCCGTCGGCCACCGCCCTTCCCGCCACGGATTCGAGCAGCGCATTGATCGCCGGGCGGTCGCGGACCAGCTCCAGGAAGGTGTCGTCCGCCTGCCATTGCCCCCGGAGATCGAGCTTGAGATGGACGCCCACGGCTTCGACCACGGCGCTCCCCGCCTCCAGCGTCTCCGCCATCACTAGAGCCAGAGCGCGGAGCACATCGTCATCGGAGAGGGTCAGCAGCCGCACGAAGATCGCGACCGTCTGGTAGGAGTCGCCGTTGCCCTGGACGATCCGTTCGCGGTCGTCGGAGAGCCCGAGCAACGCCGCGATCTCGGCGCGGCGGGCACGGAACGCCGTTTCGGCGGCACTCTGCTCCACGCTCCTGGCGATGGCCTCATTCTTCGCCGTCTGCGGATCGGCCCGCACCTGCCACCGGCCGGAACCGCCGATCGCATGGGCCATCATCAATCGCAGCGCCGTGTTGGACTCGTCCAGCAGGCGCGCGCGGACGGCGGCATGACGGTGCAGATCGAGATGGTTCTGCATCACGCTGCTGACCTCGGGATGATCGGCGGCCACCTGCTGGCCGTCTTTCTTGGCCCCTTGTGCCCGTTTGGCGCGTGCGGCCTCCTTGCGGCTGAGATAGCCTTCGTGGAGCACGACCTCGCCGCGTTGGGTGACCTCGATATAGACCCTGCCGCCTTTCTTCTTGGCGGTCTTTTCATATTCCCAGGTGTGGAAGTGCTCGCCGGTTTCGAGCACGACCACATCGCTCCACCCAGCTTCGGCGAATGTCGCCTTGCGCGCGGCGACCGCCTCGTTCTGCTTCTGCCAGAACAGGGTCGCGTCCGCGAAATACCGCTCCTCGCCGAAGAGATCGGAGACGATCTCCCCGGGATAGTCCTCCAGCGGAAAGAGCGCGACCTTGGTCGACACGGACTGCCCGCCGAACAGCCAGTGCTTGAGATCGGAACCCATGGGCGCATGAGAGTCCTCGCCTTGGAATAAGGCCAGCCATTCCTTCTGCTGCGACTTGGAAGCCAGGGTCAGATGCCGCACCGTCTCGGCGTCGATCTCTTCCGTCCGGTAGGCTTCGCGGATTTTCGGCAGCAGGTTGCCGAGCGCCAGACGCTGGGTCACCTGCCGTTCGGTGATCCCGAAGGTAGCGGCGATGTCGGATGCAGTCCGACCCTTCTTCACCAGCTGTGCGAAGGTCTCGTACTGGCTCATCTCGTCGGGGTCAAGGCGTGCGATGTTCTCGATCAGCGAGGCTTCGAGCGCCGCCGCGTCGTCGCCTTCCTCCATGATGGCGCAGGGGAGCGGCGGCAGATCGCCGCCCTCCTCCTTCACCACCTTGGCGCTGAAATACCGCCGCCGCCCGGCGACGACCTCATAGGTGTCCGGCGTCCCGTTGGACCGCACCAGCAACGGCACCAGGACGCCGCGTGCCCGGATCGAGGGCAGGATGTCCGAGACATCCGGTGCCTTTTTTCCATGCCGCATGTTGAGGGGAGAGATGCAGAGATGTTCAAAGTCGATATGGGCGAGCTGCATGACAATGCTCCTTATATAAAAGGCCCGCGCGAACTCGCGGGCGTGGGTTTGCGCGGCCTCATCCGCGCTCGTTCGACGCGTCTGTGGTTGATTCGCCGGGGTCAGACTCTTGGAACGGCGCGATCCCGAGGATCGCGGCGGATTCGGCCAATGGAGCGTCGGACTCGACAATCCGCCCACGCCGATCCGCCGCATGGGCGTAGACCGAGAGCGGATAGCGTGCCTTGAAGTAGAGATCGCGCTCGATGCCGAGGCCGAGCCTGCCTGTCACGCTTTTGAGTTCGCTGAGGCTCACATAGCCGAGTTCGGGACAGCCCATGCCGAGATCGCAGAGGCCGAATAGGATGTCCGTGTCCACCCCTTCCGCCTCGGCCGGCGTCAGTTCGGTGATGATCCAGGTCGCCACCCCGCACGGATCGAAATACTTCACGACCGGCAGATGATCGGTTTCCTGCGGGACCGCGCCGTTCGCGAGAAGCCGCGCGCGGATGTCATCGGGCATCAGGTCCATGGGTGTCCTCCTTCAGAACAGGTCGAGCTGGTGGCGCGCGTCCTCGTCGAACAGGCCGATGTTCATCGGCCGTTGCGGCTTTCGGGACGCGAGTGGTGCGGCGAACAGAACCGCGAGGCGCTGGCGCAAGGCGACGGGTGCGACGCCGGGAACGAGCACCTGCTCGCCCTGCTCGGTGGTTTCGGTCAGGACTGGCCGGGGATCGGAGCCGCTCATGACGCGTCTCCGCTTTCGATCCGGGCAAAGGCGCGGATGAAGTCCGCCGCCTTGCTGGCTTGGCTCGCGGCCCGAAAGATGGCCCGGCTGTCCTCGCGCAGGACTTCCAACCAGGAACCGATGTAGTCGGCATGCCGGACGGTCGGGACGATGCCGAGGGCCGCGCAAATAAACGCGCTGGTCATCTCCGCGACCAGTTCCTCTCGCGCATAGAGCTTGCTGCCGTGCCCGCCCGACAGATCGCGCGCCAGCCGCGTCTCATGGCCGGTCCAGTGACCGAGTTCATGAAAGCAGGTGCGGTAGTAGTTGATGTGCTCGAAGAAGGCCGGCTGCGGTGGAACCTGGATGTAATCCGCCGACGGCACGTAGTACGCCCGGTCGCCCCCGACCCGAAAATCCGCGTTGGTCGCCGCGATCAGCCGCTCCGCATCTTCATGCACCATCCGTTCCGGCAGGGGAGCGGCGGGCGCTGTCAGCGAAAGCGGCAGCCCTTCGCACTGCGCCGCGTTGAACACGGTGAAGCGTTTGAGGAACGCGATTGAATTGGGCTCGTCGCCCTCCGTCTCCGCGCGCTCGATCTCGCCCTTTGGCGTAAAGCGGTCCGCATAGCAGACGCTGACACCCCGCTCGCCCTTGCGAACATGTCCGTCCAGGGCGAGGGCCTGCCGGTATGTCAGCCAGAACTGGCTCGGATAGCCGCCATCGATGACGGCGCCCCACAGGATCAGGATATTGATCCCCGAATAGCTCTGACCGCTCAGCGCATTGCGCGGCAGCCCCAGCGCCGCCCTGCCGGCGCCCCAAGGCTGTACCCAGGGCACGCGGCCCTGCTCCAGTTCGGCGACGACGCGCGCCGTCACCTCTTCATAGAGATTGCCTTTCTCGCGCTTCTCTCCGCCGCGCGGTGCCTGATCATCCTGACGCTGGCCCATCCTCCGCTCCTCGAAATCCGCCGCACCTTTCCCCGGAAGCGGGGTGGGCGGCGAAGAGCGACCGATAGGCCCGCCGATCAGGCGGGCCGCACCGAAGGCCGGAACGAAGTGGAGGACCCGGAGCGAGAGCGGAGGGTTGCGGGCCGCCGCGGCGGGCCTACAAGGGAGCGCCGGCCACCCCGCTTCTGGGGAAAGCCAACCAACAACCGCCATCGCAAGGCGATGACCGACGAGCCCGCTTGAGAAAGCGGGCGATGCGCCAGGGATCGAAGCCGAAAGGCCGAGATCCGCTAAAGCGGAGCTCGGTTCACGAGAGCCCGGCGCGCGTCAAAGACGCGCGGGTGCAGCCAGATAGAATTCAGACACTTTGGGACTTGCGGCGCGCTTGTTTGGTCGGCCGCTTGAGCATTTCAGCAGGTTCAACATCAAGAACGGTGGCTAGCTTGTCGAGCATATCAAGACTCGCACTGTAAACGCCGCGTTCAAGCGCACTGATATACGTCCTGTCTACCTCGGCGTCATGTGCAAGAGCCTCCTGAGTCAGGCCCCTCTCATGACGCAGCTTCCGAAGATTCCAGGCGAAGACCTCTCGAGTGTCCATGCATGAGAGGTCACCGACTTGTCGAGCATTTCACCACGGAGTATACTCGACAAACTACAAGTGTTTTGATTATCTCTTTGCTAAGCCACCTTATACGCGGGACTTAACTCATGGAGCTTCGATGGGTTTTAGCGGACGATGGCCTTGAATGTAGCCTTACAGTTCCGCAATCAATCCGGACGGACCAAGTCCATGTGAGTGACGCCGAGCGCTTTGGCCAGCTCATAGATGGTAACGATCGTTGGATTTCGGCGGCCTTTCTCAAGACCGCTGATGTATTGCTGTGAAAACCCGGAGCGCTCGGCAAACTGCTCTTGTGTCAGGCCGACCCGCAGCCTGTTTTTCCGGACGTTTCGGCCTACGAGCTTGCGCACGTCCATGCGCCAGAATCGGCCGTTTACACACTATAAGTTTATCAACTATAGTATGTATTCAAAGGCGTCCGAGAATGACTCACGCGTTTAGTTCTCAATGCAGACGCAAGAAGCACCCATCATATTCGGCAGCCAAATGGCGGACTAAATGTTCGAAGCCCCCTTCAACTGGAACAGCTTCTGGGACCTGATGACCCCCGCGGACGCGGCAGCGACCTTCCGGGACGAATACGGCCCGGCCGCCGCTGCGGCGGCAGCGCAATGCGCCACCGCCGCCTTGGACGATAACCGGGAGAGCGATCATCGCTTCTGGATCGCAGTCTCGGCAGAACTCAGCCGGTCTGACGGGGCCGCCGCAACTCCTGAACCCTTGAAGCATTGACGAAGGAGGCGGTCAGGCAACGAGATGAGGTTTCTAACAGGTCAGTCGGACCTAGCCGGGTCCTTGTGAGTGACGCCGAGGGCTTTAGCGAGTCCATAGAATCCTGGACGATGTCGGCGACCTCAAGCGTCTGTAGCTCTGGTTCGGCGCCAAGCCCGTCGGCGCAAGTGAACAACAATGAATGCGCGCCGGCCGCAGCAGCGCCAGGCCCGCCAAGCACTTGGGAACTCCCGCCACAAGCCGCCGACCGGCGCCCTTTACCCGATCTTAAGCCTGCGCCTGTAGTCACTGGATTCATTCAGTTCAACTGTCTTATCGGCCGTCGCAGGCCCGCCAAGAAGGATGCCCCGAATGTTCAAATCGATGTCAATCCGCCACAAGTTTTTCGGCTTTGGCGGGCTGATGGCCACCGTTGCGCTGATGATCGGCGCCATCGGCTACTGGGGCATTGTGCGCCAATCTGTCGAGCTAGACACCCTCGTCACCACATCGCAGGCCCTGCGCAATCACCTCGAAAGCGACATGATGCACGATGCCTTGCGGGCGGATGTGCTGGGCGCGTTGCGCGCCGGGAGCAGCGGCAACAAGGATGATTTCGGGCAGATTCGCGCCGATCTCACTGGCCACGCCGAGATCTTCCGCAGCCGGCTTGCCGCCAACAAGGGCTTGGCGCTGAGCGAGGAAATCAAAGCGGCCCTGGCCGAGCCCGAAGGAGAACTTGAAACATATATCGCCTCGGCGGAAGCCTTGCTCGCCCTGGCCGAGACCGATGCCGTCGCGGCGCAAGCGAAGTTCGGCGCGTTCATGTCGACGTTCGAAGAGCTCGAGGGTGACCTGTCCGAACTGAGCGACCTGATCCAGGCATCGCAGGAGGCGGCCACCGAGGCCGCGGAAAATGCTGCAGGCCTCGCTGAAAACGGGCTCATGATCGCCATCCTGGTGGCGATCGCCGCACTGGCCGGTTTGATCTGGACCATGGTTCGCAGCATTTGCCGGCCCCTCAATGCGATGACCGTCGCGATGGAAACGCTGGCGTCCGGCAATACCGGGATCGAGATTCCGGCCCTGGGCCGCAAGGACGAGATCGGCAACATGGCTGCGGCCATGCAGATCTTCAAGGACAATGCCATTCACACGGAGCAATTGACGGCGTCGCAGCGCCAGGAGCAAGAGGCCAAAATGAAGCGCGCCGCTATATTGGAGCAGCGGACCGCCACGTTTGATCAAAGCGTCAGCAGCGCGTTGAAGACCGTGACCGCGGCCGTCGCAGCGCTGCAGGGAAACGCGACGACGCTGTCGGCCACGGCCGAGCAGACCAGCCGCCAGGCCGGCGTGGTTTCCTCCGCCTCGGAAGAGGCCACCAGCAGCGTCCAGACCGTAGCCGCGGCGACCGAGGAACTGTCGAGTTCGATTTCCGAGATCAGCCGCCAGGTGAGCCAGTCCGCCGCCATCGCCAACAAGGCTGTGGCGGAGGCCGAGCGCACGAACGATCAGGTCCGCAGCCTGGCCAATGCCGCCGACAAAATCGGCGAGGTGGTGAAGCTGATCAGCGACATCGCCAATCAGACAAATCTGCTGGCCCTCAATGCCACCATCGAGGCGGCGCGGGCCGGAGAGGCCGGCAAGGGCTTTGCGGTGGTCGCTGCGGAAGTGAAGAATCTGGCCACCCAGACCGGCCGGGCGACGGAGGAGATTTCCGCGCAGATCGCCTCGATCCAGGGCGCCACCAGCAGCTCGGTGGAAGCGATTCAGGGCATTTCCACCATCATCGCGGAAATCAATAACGTCGCCGCCTCGATCGCCAGCGCGGTGGAAGAGCAGGGGGCCGCGACCCGCGAGATCGCCCGCAATATCCAGCAGGCCGCTGCAGGGACTCAGGACGTCTCATCGAACATCACCGGCGTCACCCAGGCGGCGGGCAACACAGGCCAGGCCGCCGGCCAGATGCTCACGGCGACCGGCGAGCTCGCCACGCAATCCGACAACCTGCGCGTCGCCGTCGACAGCTTCCTGCGGGACATCAAGACCGCCTGATCTGGACCCGGGGACGGATGCCGTTTTCTGCGCCGGCGGAGCGACGCGGCCACATACGGTTGATCGATGCGGCGGTCCGGCAGCGCGGCCGATGGAAAAGGGGCGTGCCGCATTCCTGATCGGACGCGTCGCCACTCCAGCAAGGTGAAACTGGCATTGGGCAACCTGTCTTGGCGTGGGGGCAGGACTTGACCTTGCCCTATGGAATCGGAGAACCTGAGGCTGCAGGCAAGGCGTGCGTCAGCGCCGCTATCCGGCATTTGTGGATTGCGCCCCCATGCATCGAGCGCCGAGACCAGCATCGATCACGGCCGGAGCAGTCGTTCGCCTGAGCATGCGGACGGCGCTGACGATTGTTTTCGCGGTCTTCCTCATGGGGGCATTCGCCGCACCCACGGAAGCCCGGAAGTATCCCAAGATATTCGGCTCCATCGAACTTTACTCGAAAAAGACATCGCGCTTTCCGCGATGGCTGCAGATGCTCGATCGATTCCAGGACGGCCGCCGCTTGTGCGACAGCGGCACCTGCACGACCAAGGGCTGGCAGGCGTTGATTGAGGGTCTGCGGGGGAAGGATCTGACCACCCAGATCAAAGAAGTGCATCGCGTCCTCAATTCCAAGAAATACATTCTCGATATCGATAATTGGGGGGATGAGGATTACTGGGCCACGCCATACCAGTTCCTCAAGAAGAACGGCGATTGCGAGGACTACGCCATCGCCAAATATATGGCGCTCAAGGCTCTTGGCGTTGCCGTCGAAGATATGCGCGTGGTGGCTCTACAGGATCTCAATCTGAAGCTGGGGCACGCCGTGCTCGTCGTTTATACCGGCGATGAACCGCTGATGCTGGATAACCAGATTGCCGGCGTGGTGCCTGCCAATAGTATCCGGCACTATCTGCCGGTGTTCTCCATCAACGAAGACGGTTGGTGGCTACACCGGCGTTAGATGACCTGTTAATGCACCGCGGCATGCGCGAGGCGAGAGAGGTTTTCCGGAGCCCAATTCCGTTGCCTTAATCGGCGCGGTATTGATCCGATCACATCCACTTGCCTGCGTGGTCGCCATTCACCGCGACGATACTCCGTGGTGCGGCGCTTCCCGAATGCGAGGCCATCGGGCCTCAGCGGTGCATCATGGCTGGGGCAGCGATCCCACGGCTTCCTCCAATTCGTAGAAGCTCGGCATGGCCTTTTCCAGCAAGGCCTTGCGCGCAAATTCCACCGAGACGGAGGGCGGATAGCCTTGCATGTGGGCAAGAAGACCCGCCTTGACGACCTGGAAATACTTGCTGTCGGCCTCGTCGACATTCTTGATCTTCGTGGCCAGCGGGCCGACGAAGCCATAGGAAATCAGCACGCCGAGAAAGGTTCCGACCAGGGCCGCGCCGATCAGGTGACCCAGCACCTCCGGAGGCTCCGTGATTGAGCCCATGGTATGGATCACTCCCAATACCGCCGCGACAATGCCCAGCGCCGGCAGACCGTCCGCCATACTTTGCAAGGCATGAGACACGTTATGCCGCTCCGCATGATGGGTCTCGAGTTCGGCGTCCATCAAGGTTTCGACCTCGTTGGGATTTTCGGTTCCCAGCGTCATCAATCGAAGGTAATCGCAAATGAACCGCATGGCATGGTGGTTGTGCACAACGCCGGGAAACTGAGCGAACAGCGCGCTTTCGTCGGGTTTCTCGACGTGCTGTTCAAGCGCCAGCATGCCCTTGGTCTTGGCAAGCTTGAAGACCTGATAAAGCAGGCATAGAAGCTCCAGGTAGTCCTTCTTCCGGTAAGCGGGTCCTTTGATCGCCCGTTTGATGCCGGCCAGGGCTCCCTTCAGAGTGTCGGTCGTGTTGCTGATGATGAAAGCGCCGACCGCTGCGCCGATGATCGTGGCGTACTCGCCGGGCTGCCAAAGGACACCCAGATGGCCGCCGATCAGCACATACGGCACGACCGCCGCGGCCAATACAATGAGGGCACCGACGAGGACGACCATGACGTCTAGGCCGATCCAGGTGCCGGGGCGCGCCGGTCGTGAATACCCTTATGAGGCGGCATTCCGCGTATTCGCCAAAGCAGCTCGTGGGTGCGCATGATCGGTGAGAGAGATTTTCTGAGTTGCATAAGCTCTGACGTCACCCTTCGGTGGGAATGTCGGCCAGCCGGGCATCCAGAATGGCTTTGAATTCTTCGTACGACTGAACGCCTTGCACTTTCTGTCCGTTCACGATGAAGGTCGGTGTCGCGTCAATGCCGAACTCTTCCTGATCTTCCTGCATGCGCTGGATGATGGTTTGCTTCGTCGTTTGCTCGGTTTGACAGGCATCGAAAGTGGCCTGATCGATTCCAGCGGTGCGCGCAAAGCTCGCCAGTTGGTTTAGACTGTCTTCCGTGACCCAGGTCTGCTGCTGACGGAAGAGCGCGTCGGCAATGCCAAAGAACCGCATGGGTCCCATGCATCTCGCCAGGACAGCGGCCTCCAGGGCCGGCTTATTCAGGGGGAAATCCCGGAACACCAGCTTCGCCTTTCCCTGATCGATATATTCGGATTTCAGCTTCGGGAGCATCTGGATATGGAACTCAGCGCAATGCGGACAACTGAGAGAAGCGTATTCGATGATCGTGACCGGCGCGTTTGGATCGCCCAGAATCATGTCATCTGGTCGGAGATCCGGTGCCGACAGGGCGGCTTCGTTTGCCGCCACAGGGGCCGATGGCGCGACGGGTGGGGTCTTGTTCAGACTGAACACGACACCGGCCACGACTGCGATGATCGCAATGACGAGGAGAGGAGCCCAGCGCCTTAGAACGTTCTTTTGGCCAGATTTGATCATGCCCCATCTTCCTTCGCCAGCGGAGTACGCTGTTTCCCGCGGAGCGTAAAACATCCAGCAGCTAGAGGTTCAAGAGGCGATACATGGGGTGCGCATCGTTATGATATAGCATCCGCCGGGTCGGGGTGCTTGCTGCGGCGTCTTGCCGCGTCATCGACGCTGGCGCCTTCGGCGACTGGATAGCCGATCCATCTTGTCCAATAATCCGCCGGGCGGATGCCGGGTGATGGCGCCGTGCAGTCGGGATTTGCCGGAATGAACCCGCTTCGCGCCATACGCACCGGATTGTGGGCAGCTGCCGGGGTCGCCGCCGTCCTGGCAATGGCCGTTTGGCTGGGATGGTGGCAGGAAACATCACGCAATGACCGGTCGATCAACAATCGCAGTTTTCAGATGACCGATCATACCGGCCGACCCGTGACGCATGCCGATTTCGAGGGAAAGCCGAGCCTCCTGTTCTTCGGCTTCCTGTCGTGCCCCGAAATATGCCCGACCACGCTTGGCGAAATCAGCAGCTGGCTGAACGACCTCGGAGCGGACGCTGACCGTCTGAACGTTCTTTTTGTGACCGTGGATCCGAAGCGCGACACACCTGGCGAGCTGGCCGCATATCTGTCTTCGTTTGATCCCCACATTCGCGGGCTGTCCGGCACGGCCGCGCAGCTGAGCGCGATGAGCAGGAACTATGGCTTCTTCTATGCCGAGATGCCGATGGAGGATGGCGACTACACGATGCAACACACGTCTTCGGTCCTCCTGCTCGATGCGGGTCTCCAGCTCGTGACGACGATCGACTATCATGAGGACCGCAAAGTGGTCATGCCTAAACTGCGGCGGTTGCTTGCATCCTGAGTGGGTCGATTTGGAAAGGAGAGCGTTGTGCATTGGCACCTGAAACCGGCGTTGCTGGGTTTGCTCATCCTCTCAACGCAACCGGTTGCCTCGGCCATGGCGCACACGATCGTGACCGAGGCGATCCCTACGATCGGCTCGATCGCGACCGGCCCGGATGTGGCGATCAAGCTGCGACTGAATTCCCGCATCGATCACCAACGCTCCCGCCTGACTTTGACCTTACCCGACGGCACGACCAGAGATGTTCCGATTGATCGTGACACCGCGCCCGGTTTCCTCACCGGCACTGCGACGGGCCTGGCCTCGGGGGAATATTCCGTGCGATGGCAGGTCCTGTCGATCGACGGGCATATCACCCGCGGCGACATTCCATTCAGCGTCAGGTCGAAATAGCCCGCTACTGGGGTCCGACGGCCCCCGCCGCCAGGACTGGCACGGTAAGTCTAACCTCTCCAGCCGTCGCGAAGGTGAGTGTGATTTCGACTGTTTCGCCGCGAACAAGCGGCTTGCTGAGATCTTTCATCATGACGTGAAGGCCACCTGGCGCCAGCAAGATGGCACCACCGGGATCGATATTAATTGGTCCCGACGGCGCCATGGTCATGATGCCGTTCTCGGTGGTCGTGGCGTGGATTTCCGCACTGACGGCAACGGGACTTTGAACCGATAGAAGCGTATCAGTGGTGTTGCCGACGTTCCGCACGCCAAAGTAAAGGGCAGCCGGTCTGCCGGCGACCAGGGATGCCCGGGCCCAGGGCTGCAATATCTCAAGGTCGCCGGCTTTGGTGACCTCTTCAGCCAGGGCTGACGAGGCGACGATCACCAGAGAGAGAACCGCCGTCAGTCGCATCAACATTCTCATTTTCCGCTCATCCATCTCTGCAGGTCTTCGCTGATTGCTTCGGCCGATGCGTCGAATTCAAACGAATCCACCAAAGTGCCGGTGGGACTGACGAGGTAAATATAAGGCGAGCTCGCCAGGAAAACGCCATCCGTCGAGGGCGATTGACCGACGGAGCCCGCGTAGAGTTCGATGCTTTTCACCACTTCGAACAGCGCGTCGCGCGGGCCCGTCAGGCCCACGATCTGTGGATCAAAGCGTGCAAGATACGCCGCTACTGCAGAAGGCGTGTCGGCCGGCGAGTCAATGGAAATGAATATCCCTTGCATCGATGGAGCGGCGGTCCGCGAACTCTTCACGCGTGAAATTGTTTTCAGCGCCCTTGCGCAGATTTCACCGCATCGGGTGAATCCAAAGAACACGAGAAGCCAATCGCCGCGATAGGACGCATCGCTGACATGCGATCCATCGACCGCCGCCAGATCGAACCTGAACGCGATCGGGTTCGCCGGTAGTCGACGTGCGGTTTCGCTGTGCACAGGATGGCTGGAATAGTCAATCTGGACGATCGCGCCGAGCCAGAGCACGATACCGGTTGCCGCCAATCCCGCCAGGACCCAATGTATCGGTTCCATCCGCTTCATCTGCCGGCCCGCTGTTCTCCAGTATCGAGCAGGTAACAGCTACTCTGATCCCGCGGCCATAGACTTCGCTCGGAAGCGGTAACGCGGCTATTCGCCAGACGCCTTCGTCTCAGATGGTCTCAGCAACCTCAGTGCGTTGAAAACCACGAGCAGCGAGGCGCCCACGTCCGCAGCAATTGCGCCCCAGAGACTCGCGAGGCCAGCGAAGGTCAGAGCCACGAAGATTGCCTTTACACCCAACGAAAACGCAATGTTCTGTCGGATGATGGTCAGTGTCTTCTTCGCATGATGGATCAGCCACGGCAATTTGGATATGTCGTCCGTCATCAGCGCGATGTCGGCTGTTTCGATGGCGGCATCGCTGCCGATGGCGCCCATCGCGATGCCGAGGCTCGCGCGAGCCAACGCCGGGGCGTCGTTGACACCGTCTCCGACCATGGCCACCGTCTGGTATTTATCAACGAGTTCGGAAATCCTGTTCAATTTGTCTTCCGGCAATAGCTCGGCCGACACTTCGCTGATGCCAACCTCACGCGCGATCGCTTCCGCGGTGACCCGGTTGTCGCCAGTCAGCATGATGACATGCTCGATGCCGGCAGCCCGGAGTTCGGCGACGATCGCGCGGGCCGCCGGCCGGACGGTATCTGCCACCGCAATCAGGCCACATACATGACGTTCGTTGCCGACGACGATCACGGTTTTTCCATCTGCCTCGAGCGCTTCGGCTTGCCGGGCGATTTCAGGCGTGTCCTGCCGGCGCTCCACGACGTAGCGATGCGATCCGAGCCAGAACGGCTGACCATCGAAGGTCCCTGTCAGGCCGCGACCCTTGAGCACCTGCACATTATTGGCGGCGGCCGGTGGAACTGATTTTTCCTTCGCATAATTCACCACCGCGCGCGCCAATGGATGCGTGGACCGGGCTTCGAGGGCGGCGGCCCGCGCTAGTAGCTCAATCTCGGTATGCCCTTGAAGCGGGATGACCTTGACCACGACTGGCGCTCCCTGCGTGATCGTTCCGGTCTTGTCCATCGCGATGGCGCGCAGGCGCGCGGGGAGCTCGATGTAGGCGCCGCCCTTGACCAGGACGCCGGCGCGCGCCGAGGCGGCAAGTGACGCGACGATCGAAACGGGCGTCGAAATCACCAGCGCACACGGGCAGGCGATGACCAGGAGAACGAGCGCGTTATAGAACCATTCCTGCCAGGATCCGCCGAACAACAGCGGCGGCACCAGGAAGACCAGCACGGCCACCGCCATGACGACCGGGGTATAGACCCGGGCAAAGCGCTCCACCCATTGTTCGGACGGAGCCCGGCGGGCATGCGCTTCCTCGACCATCCGGATAATGCGCGCCAGGGTGGTATCCTCTGCGACCTTGGTCGCTTCGATCGTCAAAGTGCCATCGCCGTTGATGGTGCCGGCATAGACGTCCGCGCCTTCGAGCTTCTCGACGGGCACGCTTTCGCCGGTGATGGGTGCCTGATTGACCGCGCTGGCACCAGCGACGACGCGGCCGTCCAGTGCGATGCGCTCGCCGCCGGGCACCAGGAACTTGTCGCCCACCTGGACGTTGGCAACCGGAACCTCGGCATCGCCGCCGTTCGGCAACAGAAGACGAACGGTCGGAGGTGCCAGATCCAGAAGCGCTGAAATCGCCCGGCGCGCGCGACCGACGCTCCAGCCTTCAAGCGCCAGCGACAGGGCGAACAGGAAAGCGACGGTCGCGCCTTCAAACCACTCTCCGATCGCAGCGGCGCCGACGACCGCCACGACCATCAGCAGATTGATGTCGGGGCGCAGGTTTCTCGCGGCGTACCACGCCTTGACCACGACATAGCGGCCGCCCAGCACAATCGCGCCGATATAGGCGGCGATCTCTGGCCACGGCATCGGCTCGCCGGCATGGCTGACGAGAAGCCGGAGGCCCTTCGACAGATCCTCAGACAGAAGGAGGTGAATCGCGATCCCCAGCACGACGAACAAACCGCTGGCGATCGTCAAAGCCACCTGCCAGCGGCGATGCGCATCGCTATCGCCCTTGGATGTGTCGGGATCCCACGGCACAGCGCTCATCCCGGTCTGTGCCACCGCCTTGACGATCGTCCCGTCAGAAATCTCACCTGCGATGGGAAGCACCGTCATGCGACCATTGAGGACATCGAAAGCGAGGTTATCTGCGCTGCCCACAACCGGTCCTACCGCCTGGCGAAGGACCGAAACCTCTTCCGCGCAGTCCATGCCGCGTATCTTGAAGGACCGTCCGCCAGTTACCTCGATGCCGACAGAAGGACTGGGTGCGTCGGCCGCGCAGCATGCGTCGGCGCCATGAACGTGGGGTTTCTTGGCCGGTTCTTGATGCGGATGCGTGTGATGTTGGTGGCCGTGGGCCATTGGCCCCTCCGTCAGGTCAGCGGGTGAGATGGTTCATAAGATGGGACCTACAGCGACTGTAGGTTCAAGGGGCCATCTGCCGGCGGGCGTCCCGGCCGATACCCGCCCAAAGGAGTATCCCGATACCCAGGAGCAGCAGGCAATCGGCTGCATTGAAGACCGGCCAGTGCCAGGTCCCGACAAACACGTCGATGTAATCAATGACAGAGCCAAGTCGAACGCGATCGAGGATATTTCCCATTGCGCCGCCGGCAATCAGGCCGTATGCGACCGTTTCATGGGTTCGTCGGCTTCGCCAGGCGAACATTGCAACCACCAGAACAATGGCGAGCTTCATGCTCGCCAAGAGCCAAGGTGCCTGCTGGAAGAGGTCCGCAAACATGCCAAAGCTGATGCCTGGGTTGTAAACCAGCCGAAAATCCAGAAACGGCGCGACCGGCATGGGCATTCCATCCGTCAGTAGCCCGGTCATCAGCTGCTTCAGAAACTGATCGACCAAAGCCGCGAGGACCGCAATCGCCAGGAACAGCGGAAAGCGCTTGGTGACCACTGGGAGAGCCATCGTTCACATCACAGATCGGTGAGGTCAGCACTTGCGCTGGCCGAACTCAGAGCCCAAGTGTAGAATCTACAGCGACTGTAGGTTCAAGAGGATTCATGGCCATGCCGACGCGTGAGATTTCAATCGGCCAGCTTGCGTCACGGACCGGGTGCAAGGTCCAGACGATCCGGTATTACGAACAGATCGGGCTGATGCCGGAATCCCTTCGAACCGAGGGAAATCAGCGTCGCTACGGCCCTGACCACGTCGCGCGCCTGGCCTTTGTCCGGCACAGCCGGGAACTTGGATTCTCCCTTGAGGCGATCCGGGAACTCCTGAGCTTGGCGGATGCCCCGGAGAGGCCCTGCGCCGGTGCCGATGCGATCGCGCGGCGGCAGTTGGAGGCCGTCGACCGACGCCTGCGCCAATTGGGGGCGCTCAAGGCAGAGCTTGAGCGCATGATCTCGCGATGCTCGGGGGGAAAGATCGGCGAGTGCCATGTGATCGAGGTGCTTGCCGACAGCTCCCATGCGCATTGCCTGAGCAAGCAGCATGCGAGCCCGGCGCATCGTGATCTCATCTAGGTTCACGAAGCGCTGAAACGAAATGCCCGGCGCCAAATCCAACCCGCAGCTTCTGAAGCTGGTGCGTTGGCTAGAGAGCGGCCCCTCGTTGGAGGAACTTCAAGAGAAGTATCCATCTGAATGGGCGGCTGTTGAGCAAGAGTTCGGCAGGGCGTTGCGCGACAGAGATAAGCGTCAACTGGACCGGTTGCTGCGGCCTGGACTTCCGAAGCACGCGAGATTCGGCGCGATTCCTGGAATCCAGCTGCAGGCAATCCGCAGCACGCTTGTCAAGCAGCGGATGACCGCCATTGCGTTGGAAAGGGGCCTGAAAGCCTCCTTCACGGAGGAGAAGGCGATCCATATTGGATGGTTGGATCGCTTCTTGTTGCATTGCGTCTTTTTCGGCAAGGACTATCGGCGCCGCCTTGTCTCCGACTTTTTATACAGCCTGATTTGGCCGGCCATCCGGCAAAAGAAATACTTGCCGCATCTGGCGGAGGCACACGGGGTATACTGTTTTTATAGCAAGCGACTTGTCGCGGCTCTTTCAGAAATGCTGCGGGACAAGCCATGTGTTGAGATTGCCGCGGGCGACGGCGCCTTGTCGCGATTTCTGCGGGACAGCGGCATCGACATAATGGCGTTCGACAACCAGAGCTGGACAGGCAAGGTAAGGTATAACGCGGAAGTCATTCAGTTGGATGCGGTCGAAGCTCTAAGACGGCACAAGCCGGAAGTCGTGCTGTGCTCCTGGCCACCCGCAAACAATGAGTTCGAACAAGAAATTTTCCTTGCTCCGACCGTGACGCGCTACATCGTGATCGGCAGTGACAACCGACTGACGTTTGGCAACTGGCCCGCCTACATGGCGCAGCGAACCTTTCAAATGCGGAAGGATGAGGCCCTGAGCGATGCGATATTACCCAGCAGATCCGGCGGCGCGGTATATGTTTTTGAGCGTCGGTTTCCATAGAACTGACGCTGGACCATCCGCCGCTCCTCGAAATTCGCTGCCCTTTCCCCGGCGGCGAAGAGCGACCGACAGGACCGCCGCGTCGGGCCTACCAGGGAGCGCCGGCCACCTCGCTTCTGGGGAAAGCCAACCAACAAGCTGCCATCGCGAAGCGATGGCCGACGAGCCCGCCCGAGAGAGCGGGCGAAGCGCCAGGGATCGAAGCCGAAGGGCCGAGTTCCGCTAAAGCGGAGCTCGGTTCACGAGAGCCCAGCGCGCGTCAGAGACGCGCGGACATACGAGAGAATAGGAATCTACCGAGCACCGGTCTTGAAGGAGTCAAAGCTCTCTAAAAGCTTTCCCAGCCCACGCTCTTCGTGGATCCTGAAGAATACTATTGAAACGGCCCCACCCCTTGCTGGCGAGGACTGCAGAGTAAAGCGCAGCATCCCGATGAGTGCCGTATGCACTCAAATAGAGCGCATTATAATCAACAGCCTATACCATCGTTTAACGCCTGGGCGGCTGTCAGTCGGGCCTGACCAAATCCATATGAGTGGCACCTAGCGCTTTCGCGAGTTCATAGATTGTAACAATCGTTGGATTTCGGCGGCCTTTCTCAAGACCGCTGATGTATTGCTGTGAAAACCCGGAGCGCTCGGCAAACTGCTCTTGTGTCAGGCCGATACGGAGCCTGATTTTCCGGACGTTTCGGCCAACGAGCTTGCGCATGTCCATGCACAAGAATCAGCCGTTTACATACTATAAGTTTATCAACTATAGTATGTATTCCCGAACGTCCGAGGACGACTTGTGTGCTTAGCTCTCGGTGCAGCCAAGGACGAAGCTGAATGTTCGAAGCCCCATTCAACTGGAGCAGCTTCTGGGACCTGATGACCCCCGAGGACGCGGCAGCGACGTTCCGGGACGAATATGGTCCAGCCGCCGCCGAGGCCGCCGCGCAATGCGTCATCGCCGCCTTAAATGACCATCGGGAGAGCGATCATCGCTTCTGGATCGCAGTCTCGGCAGAACTCAGCAAGTCTGATGGAACCGCCGCTGCGGCGCCCGAGCCGCTGAAGTATTGACAAAGCCAGGCGCCCAAGCAACGAGACCGTCCTGTGACGCGCCGCGCAGTGTTGTCGAGCGGCCCGGATGGAACAATCGATCCCCCTTCTCTGTCTATGCGACCGGCGTCGTGACCGGCACCGATCATGGCCGGAGCAAGTGCCGATAGCCGTGGGTCGTCATCCATCGCGCGCGCCGAAGATGGCTCCGCGCCGCCTTGATCGCGCGTTCGGGCTCGATCCTGAGATCAATCCCAAGAATGGTCGCGGCGATGTCGTCCAGGCTGGCTCCGGCGGCGCTCGCATCCAGGATCCGGACATAGATGTCGAAATGCGCCTCGTCATAGGGCGTGATCGCATCGACTGACGGAGCTTCGGTCTCAGTGCTCGGCCCCTGCCCGGTCATAGGTCGGCCTCGGACGATGGATTGGATGCCGCGCATCCGGTTGGCCCGCGTAACGGCCCGGCCGATGACGGTATCTGGAATGTCCGGCGTCAGCACCCATGAGACACATTGAGGGTCTTGAGAAACGGAGGGTTTCGGTCTCATCGTAACGACGCAGGAGTGAAGATGAGACCGAAACCCTCTACCCCTAAGAGTCCTTCGGAGAA
>Ga0268299_1001091_pt1 | contig 57155 bp, 37 predicted proteins | sample NOBtaG_FD_193484 | JGI IMG/M metagenome (GOLD analysis project Ga0268299, IMG submission 193484) | Activated sludge microbial communities from bioreactor in Nijmegen, Gelderland, Netherland - NOB reactor | ecosystem: Engineered > Bioreactor > Aerobic > Activated sludge | place: Netherlands...
ACGGACGATGCCGGTAACACGGACACGTGCACCGCGACCTTCACCGTCACAGACGAAACCGATCCGGTCATTGAGACCTGTGCCGGCGACGACAGCACCGCAGCGGATGCAAACTGCGAAGCAATCGTTCCGGACCTCACAGGAGAAGTCTCAGCCTCCGACAACTGCGACCCGTCCCTGACGATCACGCAGGATCCGGCGGCTGGAACGACGGTCACGATCGGCTCCCATACGATCACCCTGACGGCCACGGACGACGCGGGTAACACGGACACGTGCACCGCGACGTTCACCGTCACCGACGAAACCGATCCGGTCATTGAGACCTGCGCATACGACGACTCGGCAGATGCCGACGAGAACTGCGAAGCCCTGGTTCCGGACTACACAGGTCTCGTTTCAGCCACCGACAACTGCGATGAGTCTGTCACGATCACGCAGGACCCGGTTGCTGGCACGACGCTCTCGACGGGTGCTCACACGATCACCCTGACGGCCACGGACGACGCAGGTAACACGGATACGTGCATCCTGACGTTCACCGTCATCGACGATACAGAACCGGTCATCGAAGTCTGCGCCAGTGACGACTCGGCATCCGCCGATGCGAACTGCGAAGCCTTGGTGCCTGACTTCACGTCAGGCGTGACTGCCACGGACAACTGCGACCCGTCCGTGACGATCACCCAGGACCCGGCTGCCGGCACGACGGTCACGACGGGCGTTCACACGATCACCCTGACGGCCACGGACGATTCCGGTAACACGGATACTTGCACCGCGACGTTCACCGTCACGGATGACACCGACCCGACGATCGAGGAATGCGCTGACGACCAGTTCGCATCAGCCGATGAGAACTGCGAAGCATTCGTTCCGGACTTCACGTTCGACCTGGATGCCTTCGACAACTGCGACGAGTCCCTCACGGTCACGCAGGACCCGGTGGAAGGCACGACGGTCACCCTCGGCCTCCACACGGTCACACTGACAATCACCGACGACGCGGGTAACTTCGCCACGTGCGAGGCGACCTTCGAAGTCACCGACGACACCGATCCGACGATCGACGTCTGCGCCAGCGACGACTCGGCAACCGCCGATGCGAACTGCGAAGCGCTCGTTCCGGACTTCACGGGCGGCGTTTCGGCCTCCGACAACTGCGATGAGTCAGTCACGATCACGCAGGACCCGGCGGCTGGCACGACAGTCACAACAGGCGTTCACACGATCACCCTGACGGCCACGGACGATGCCGGTAACACGGACACGTGCACCGCAACATTCACCGTCACGGATGAAATCGATCCGGTCATCGAGACCTGCGCAGACGACGACTCGGCATCCGCCGATGCGAACTGCGAAGCGCTCGTTCCGGACTTCACGGCTGGCGTTACGGCCTCCGACAACTGCGACCCGTCTGTGACGGTTACGCAGGACCCGGCGGCGGGCACGACGGTCTCGACGGGTGTTCATACGATCACCCTGACGGCGACGGATGACTCCGGTAACACGGACACGTGCACCGCGACGTTCACCGTCACAGACGATACCGATCCAGTAATCGAGGAGTGCGCCGACGATCAGAGCGCATCCGTCGATCAGTTCGAGGAGAAGAGCCTAGCACGCGACGTCCCCTGCTCCACGACCGTCCCCGACTTCACCTTCGACGTTGTCGCCTCCGACAACTGCGATGAGTCGGTCACGATCACCCAGGACCCAGAGGCTGGCACGATAATCGGCCTCGGCGTTCACACGATCACCATCACGGCGACGGACGATGCCGGTAACACGGACACGTGCACCGCAACGTTCACCGTCACGGACGACACCGATCCGACGATCGACGTCTGCGCAAGTGACGACTCGGCAACCGCCGATGCGAACTGCGAAGCGCTCGTTCCGGATTTCACGTTCGGCGTCTCCGCCTTCGACAACTGCGATGAGTCGGTTACGATCACGCAGGACCCGGCGGCTGGCACGACGGTCACCATCGGTTCCCACACGATCACCCTGACGGCCACGGACGATGCCGGTAACACGGACACGTGCACCGCGACCTTCACCGTCACAGACGAAACCGATCCGGTCATTGAGACCTGTGCCGGCGACGACAGCACCGCAGCCGATGCAAACTGCGAAGCAATCGTTCCGGACCTCACAGGAGAAGTCTCAGCCTCCGACAACTGCGATCCGTCTCTGACGATCACGCAGGATCCGGCGGCTGGAACGACGGTCACGATCGGCTCCCATACAATCACCCTGACGGCCACGGACGACGCGGGTAACACGGACACGTGCACCGCGACGTTCACCGTCACCGACGAAACCGATCCGACGATCGACGTTTGCGCAGAAAACGACTCGGCAGAAGCCGACGAGACCTGCGAAGCCCTCGTTCCCGACTTCACGGCTGGCGTCTCGGCCTCCGACAACTGCGATGAGTCAGTCACGATCACGCAGGACCCGGTTGCCGGCACGACGGTCACAACAGGCGTTCACACGATCACCCTCACCGCAACCGACGACGCCGGAAACACGGACACGTGCACCGCGACGTTCACGGTGACGGATGCAATCGATCCCGAAATCACGGTCTGCGCCAGTGACGACTCGGCATCCGCCGATGCGAACTGCGAAGCCTTGGTGCCTGACTTCACGTTCGGCGTGACTGCCACGGACAACTGCGATCCGTCCGTGACGATCACCCAGGACCCGGCTGCCGGCACGACGGTCACGACGGGCGTTCACACGATCACCCTGACGGCCACGGACGATTCCGGTAACACGGATACGTGCACCGCGACGTTCACCGTCACGGATGACACCGACCCGACGATCGAGGAATGCGCTGACGACCAGTTCGCATCAGCCGATGAGAACTGCGAAGCATTCGTTCCGGACTTCACGTTCGACCTGGATGCCTTCGACAACTGCGACGAGTCCCTCACGGTCACGCAGGACCCGGTGGAAGGCACGACGGTCACCCTCGGCCTCCACACGGTCACACTGACAATCACCGACGACGCGGGTAACTTCGCCACGTGCGAGGCGACCTTCGAAGTCACCGACGACACCGATCCGACGATCGACGTCTGCGCCAGCGACGACTCGGCAACCGCCGATGCGAACTGCGAAGCGCTCGTTCCGGACTTCACGGGCGGCGTTTCGGCCTCCGACAACTGCGATGAGTCAGTCACGATCACGCAGGACCCGGCGGCTGGCACGACAGTCACAACAGGCGTTCACACGATCACCCTGACGGCCACGGACGATGCCGGTAACACGGACACGTGCACCGCAACATTCACCGTCACGGATGAAATCGATCCGGTCATCGAGACCTGCGCAGACGACGACTCGGCATCCGCCGATGCGAACTGCGAAGCGCTCGTTCCGGACTTCACGGCTGGCGTTACGGCCTCCGACAACTGCGACCCGTCTGTGACGGTTACGCAGGACCCGGCAGCCGGCACGACGGTCTCGACGGGTGTTCATACGATCACCCTGACGGCGACGGATGACTCCGGTAACACGGACACGTGCACTGCGACATTCACCGTCACCGACGATACCGATCCGGTCATTGAGACCTGCGCCGGCGACGATAGCACCGCAGCGGATGCAAACTGCGAAGCAATCGTTCCGGACTTCACGGGAGAAGTCCTCGCAACGGATAACTGCGACGAGTCAGTCACGATCACGCAGGATCCAGCGGCAGGCTCCACCGTGACAGCCGGTTCCCACACGATCACCCTGACGGCGACGGACGACGCAGGAAACACAGACACCTGCACCGTGACGTTCACCGTCTTCGACGAGACCGATCCAGTGATCACGGTCTGCGCAAGCGATGACTCGGGTGTTGCCGACATCAACTGCGAAGCTCCGGTTCCTGACTTCACGTCGGGCGTGACGGCGACGGACAACTGCGATGAGACAGTTACAATCTCGCAGGATCCGGTCGCAGGAACGCTGGTCACCATCGGTTCGCACACCATCACCCTCACCGCGACGGACGATGCCGGTAACACGGATACGTGCACCGCAACGTTCACCGTCACAGACGAAACAGATCCGTCCATCACGGTCTGCCCGGATGAGCAGAGCATCTCCGCAGACGCAGGATGTGAAGCGCTCGTCCCAGACTTCACGTCATCTCTGTTTGCGACGGACAACTGCGACCTGTCCTTGACGGTCACGCAGGATCCGGCAGCCGGAACGACAGTCGGATTGGGTCCGCACTCGATCACACTGACGGTCACCGACGACGCCGGTAACTTCGACACATGCGTCACCACACTGACGGTCATCGACACGACGCCGCCGACGGCACTTTGCCGCTCGATCGACGTCTGCATCGGCCCGGATGGTTTCGTGACGATCACGCCTGACCAGATCGACAACGGTTCCACGGACAACTGCGGAATCGCATCGTACCAACTCGACGTTGAGACGTTCGACTGCACGGACGTTGGCTCCGCCCAGACGGTCACACTCACCGTGACCGACTTCGCAGGAAACCAGAGCTCGTGCCAGGCGCTCGTCAACGTGGATGCCTGCGTGCTCGCCCTCTGCCGCGACATCGAGGTCTGCCTCGACTCGAACGGCGTTGCGACGATCACGGCGGCGGATGTGAACGACGGCTCGCTCAACCCATGCGGTGGCAGCGTGAACCTCTCGATCGACGTTGACACATTCACGTGTGCCGACGCCGAAGCCACGCTCCTCGGCAACCCGCCGGTTGTTACGCTGACGGTTGAGGACCAGTTCGGCGACATCGATTCCTGCCAGGCCACGGTTACCGTGCTTGACTGCCAGGATCCGGTGATCACGAACTGCCCGACCGACTTCGAGACGACCTGCAACACACTCGGTGGCTTCAACCTCTCGTACACGCCAATCGTGGTTGATAACTGCGATACGACGTTTACTCAGGACCCGCCGAACCCGATCCCGTACGGTGAAAATGTCGTTACGATCACCGTCTCTGATCCATCCGGTAACACGGACGAATGCGTCTTCACCGTGACCGTGGTCCCAGACCGCGTTGACCCTGTCCGCGCGTTCTCGATCCCGGCAGAAGACGGCTTTGTCCGCACAGACGGTCTCACCGATTCGGTTTCGGCGACGATCGAGGTTGGCGACGGCCCATTGAACTTCATGCGCCGCGGCCTGATCTCCTTCGACACCTCAACGGTTCCGGTCGATGCGATCATCACCTCCGTGAACATCCGCCTTACCCAGGCAGCGACGTTCGGCACGCCGACGACCCATGGCTCGTTGATCCTCGACATGGGCGCCCCGATTGGTAGCTCGAACTCGATCGAATCGATCGACTTCAGTGACCCGTCGGCAGCGTTCCTGAATGTGGCCACGACGTTCCTGCCACCGGGTGGCAATGACTTCACGACGCATGTGGTCCTCGACCCCGCGCGTTACAACGACATCAACCGCACCGGACGCACTCAGTTCCGCATCCGCTACTCGAACCCGAACTCGGACGGCAACTTCCAGCCAGACTACCTCGCCATTCACTCCGGCGAGGCAGGCTCGACGGTCCGCCCGGAGATCATCATCGAGTACTACCTGCCGACCTGCTTCGTGTATCCGATGCCACCGACGCCGAGCCCGACGCTCCTAACGGCCGAGTTCTTCTCGATCCAGATCGACGACGGGTTCATGCAGGAATCGCATTGGACATCCGAGGTCGGCGGCTCCGCCAACTTCGTGTCGTCCACAGCACAGGTCGGTGACACCGCGGCGAGGCAGCAGGTGCAGATGCTGCTCAGCTTCGACACGGGCACACTTCCGGACAACGCAACGATCGTCGCTGCAGATCTCCGTCTCTTCTACACATCGAAGGTCGGAAACGTTGCGACGCTAGGACCGCTCTTCGTCGACATGCGCAACCCGTACCTGTCGCCGACGAGCTTCCGTTACGGTCTTGCAAATGTGATTGAAGCGGAAGACTACCAGATCTCCTCGCACTACCTGTCAGCAGCAACGGTCGTGTTGCCGGGATCGGCTAACCGTTTCGTCACGTCCCCACTGACGATGCAGGGTCTTCAGGGCATCAACAAGGAGGGTCGCACGCAGATGAAGTTGACCTTCCGCATCCCTGACGACGGCGACGCACTCACTGACCAAGTCTCATTCGGCACCGGTAACTATGGTGTTGGGTCGAGCGGTCGTCCCCGCCTCTTCGTCACGTACCAGATCCCGTAAGTCAGGGACCCACCCTCAACCGCAACAATGCCCCCCGGCGACGCAGTCGCCGGGGGGCATTTTCTTTCGCACGGTTTGCCTGCCTGTTGCAGATGAGCGCCCACTGAGGTGAGCGCCCGACAACTCCAAACCATTCCGCAGCCACCTCAACGAAGAGAGGCCCCGCGTGAACGGGGCCTCTGGCTCTCTACATCAGGCTAGGAGTCTGCGGGTGTCAGTAGCTCTCGAAGTCCCCGACCGAGGCAGCGCTTCCGGAACTGCGGAAGATCGAGAATTGGAACGCAGCGGTCGCGGCAACTCCGCCCGGTGCGGCGGCGTCGAAGATGAACCAGCGGCCAAAGAGCGGCACGCCATCCAACGCGATGTTGTTCGGGAGTGCGATGCTCGTGGAGGCGTAGCCGTTGCCCGCTCCCGAGCCCTCCAGGTTCAGCGTTACCCTCGCAATCGCTGGGGAGGTAGGAATGTCCGGATCCGCTCCCGGGTCGGCAGTGTCGATGACCAAGATCGCCGGCGCTCCACCCAGACCGTCGCGAACGGCGACGGTGAAATTCGGGTTCCCGCCAAGCGGCGGTTCGATGGCGATAGCTCGTGGCACAAAGCCACCCTGACCTGCGGTCCCAAATCCGACGATGACGGGAACCCGGGACGACTCGGTATACAGAATCGGCCGATCAAAGGGGAACGTCCCTGCGGCAACGCGCGGATCAGTCAGCGGACGGCGCAGGAACGCGAGAAGGTCCGCGCGCTGACCAGCATTCAGACCGAGCGGCTGAATGCGCGGGTCCTTGTTCGGCGCGGTGAAGTCTCCGCCGCGATTGTAGAAGTCGACCACTTCCTCCAGTGTGTTGAACCTACCATTGTGAAAGTATGGGCCGCGCAACTCGACGTTGCGCAGGCTCGGGGTTCTGAATGCGCCACGGTCCGCCGGATTGCCGGTCACCTCAAATCGACCGCCATCCTCCGTGTTCGGCCGCACGCCGATATAGTGATACTGATTGTCCGAAAAGAGCGACCCCGCGTGGCAACCAATGCAGTTCGCGCCGACAAACACGTTGAATCCGCGCATTTCCTGCATCGTCAGCGTGGGTGCCGGGGGAGTGAACAAGTCGACCGGAGTCTGGTTCGAGACGAGCGTGCGCTCGTACGTCGCCGTCGCCATCGCAATACGCGCCGGAGTCACGCCCGGAGATCCGAAGGCCTCGTTGAAGAGTTCGGGATACGTCCGACCCGCGATCCAGTTGGCCAAGTCCGTCGGGACCGAATCGGCCAGAATCAGCGGCCTCGAGGCGGCGACCGTCGCCGCGACCTGATTCCAGTCGCGCCCTGCGTGCCCCATTTCTCCCGCGTCCACCGGCGGACCGATCACCTGGGATTCCAGCGCGGCCCCCGTCGGCAGAACGACTGCATTCGTGATGGGATCGCGGAACGTCCCGCCTGCGCGCCCGTCCCAGAACAACTCGGGGGGATAAGCTGCATCAAGGTACGAGCGCGACTTGCGCCGCGTTACCTGCGGGCGCAGCTCGAAGATCGATTGCCAGACGTAGTCGCCATCTGCTCCGGACGCGGGAACACCCGGTGAGCCCACCACGTCGTCAGCATTTCCAAAGACATTATCCACGCCGGGGTTCATCGTGTTCGGCTGCCCCGCGATCGATCTCCCGTCGGAGCCGCCGCGCGGCGACTGATGGCAGGTGCCGCAAGAAACCGTCCCCGTGGACGAGAGCTGTTCGTCCCAGAAGAGCGCCTTGCCCAAGTTCGCCTTCGCTGTCGTGATTGCGTTCCCCGCAGGGACAGGCGGCGCCGGCAGCGGGGGAGGAAGCGGCGGCCCCGGAGGCTGAGCTAGTGCCAGCGCAACACCGATGACCTGAATCGTTGCTACCAGAGTAGCCAAACGCATGGGCTTTTGCATGTCGACGAACCTCCGGGGGTTTCGAATGCGACATTGTGGCGCAAGGCATATGCCACGCTCAGTTTCGCAAAAATGCCCGAAAATGCCGAAGGATCGTGCTACTTGCTGTGTACGAGGTTCGATGTGAAGCGTACCAAAGCGAACAGAATCGGCAGGCGCGATGCCCGGAAGTTACCGTGCGCAGCGCCCTCTCACAAACCCCTGTTGTGCGTACGGAATCGTACACATGTCGCGTCCAGACTAACGAGAAACGTTGCCGTCTCGCACCATCTCCGTGTAAAAATCAGGCAACCTATTGAACGATTCCCCGCAAAAACATCGAATCGATGAGCCAGTATAGCTTGGCGTAGAACTTGATCCAACGGCGAGTTCCCCGATCACATGGGTAGCCACTCCCAATTCCAAGGCACCGAGTCACGAGTCCATGAAACACCTAAGCGCATCGATCGCGGCATGCCTGTTGATCGCAACCGGAACGACGAACGCCGCTCTCTCTGATTTGATCATCACCGAATTCATGGCGAGCAACAGCAATGGATTGGTGGACGGCACGGGAGCCAACCCCGACTGGATCGAGATTCATAACCCCACCGGCGCGTCCATATCACTCTCAGGAGCGTACCTCACCGACAACGAGAACAATCTGACCAAGTGGTCGTTCCCACCGACGGCATCCGTGCCTGCGGGGGGCTATCTCGTGGTCTGTGCCTCGGGGCTCTCCTTCATCGACGGGCTCGGATACACCCACACAAGTTTCAAACTCGACGCGGATGGTGAGGATGTTCTGCTCGTCGACACAAACGGTACGACGATCATCTCCGGCTTCCTCAACTATCCCTCGCAGGGCTCGAATGTTTCCTACGGGCTCGGCTCGAACCTGGTGACAGGGTACTTCGCGACGCCGACGCCGGGTGCAGCGAATGGGCCCGCCGGGAATGGATTCGTGGCGGACACACAGTTCAACATCAAGCGCGGCTTCTACGAGACTCCATTCCAAGTCACCATCAGCACCCCCACCCCGGGAGCGACCATCCGCTACACGCTCGACTGTAGTTCGCCCACCGAGACCAATGGGACGATCTACACGGGGCCGATCACGGTTTCGGGAACGACGACTTTGCGCGCGTTCGCCTACAAGACAGATTACTTCCCAACAGATATCGACACGCAGACATACATTTTCATCTCTCAGGTGATCAATCAACCCGCCACACGACCAAACTCGAGTTGGCCCGTTCCCACGACGGGAAGCTCCACCGTGCAGGCCATGGACTACGCGATGGATACCAAGGTCACGACTGACCCGCGTTATGCAGATTTGATGGACGACGCCCTGCTGTCGATTCCATCGGTGTCGATTGTGACAGACCTCACGAACCTGTTCGGAGCGACGGGCGTGTATTCCAATCCGACGACGGACGGACTGGAGAAGCCGGCCTCAATCGAGTGGATCAACCCCGACAACTCGGAGGGATTCCATGTCAATGCGGGCATCCGTATCCGCGGCGGCGTGAGTGAATCAAAAACCAATCCAAAGCACTCGTTCCGAGTCCTCTGCAAACCAGAGTACGGCGATTCGAAGATCGAGTACCCACTTCTCGGCCCCGGTGGGCGAACCATCTACGACAAGATCGACTTCCGCACGGCTCAGAATTTCTCCTGGCACTTCAACACTGGCGGCCCCGCCGGTGCGACGTGGCTGGACGATCCCTTTAGCCACGACACGATGAATGACATGGGCAATGTCGCGGCCAACGGCCCCTTCCACCACCTCTACGTCAATGGACTCTACTGGGGATTGTTTCAGGTTGAAGAGCGCATGGACGCCCAGTTTTGCACTTCTTACTTCGGCGGAGAAGAAGATGACTTCGACGTGATGAAGTCGGACGAAGTGAATGGCCTGATGTACGCCAACGAGGGTACGGACACGTTCTATGACAACTTCTGGACAGCAGTGAACGCGGGGGTATCGACGAACTCCGCCTACTTCGCACTTCAGGATCGCAACTCGGATGGCACCGCCAATGGCACGCTGCCGCATTACCTGGATGCGGCCAACCTGATCGATTACATGCTGGTGGTTTTCTATACGGGCGCGCAGGATATGCCCCTCGGGCCGCCGAGCACGAACTCTCAGCCAAGGAATCTCTATGCTTCTGCTGATCGCGTGAACGGCGACGGGTTCAAGTGGCTCGTCCACGACAACGAATGGTCGATGGTTCGGAACTCGGGGGTGAACATCAACCGAGTCGCTTACTCGATCGGCGCGGGACTCGCCTCTCAGAATTTCTTCAACCCGTGGTGGCTGCACAACCGACTCAAGACCAACAGCGAGTACGTGGTTCAGTTTGGGGATCGCGTTCATAAGCACTTCTTCAACGGAGGTGCACTCACGGCCGCGGCATGCACGGCGCGCTATCAGGAGCGGATGGCAGAGATCAACCTCGCGATCATCGCCGAGTCCGCGCGCTGGGGTGACTACCTTCCGGGGACGAGCTCGAATCCTCGAGATCGCGACGACGATTGGATTCCCGCGACAAACTGGATCCTGAACAGCTTCATGAACGCGACACCTTCGACGCGTTCCACGATCGTGCTGAATCAACTGTTCGCAGGTGGGCTCTATCCCACCGTCACTGCTCCGACACTGTCTCCGTTCGGCGGCGAAGTCGTATCAGGCTCTGGCCCCACGATCACCGCACCGAGTGGCACGATATACTACACGACGAACGGCACAGACCCCAGGTTGATCGGCGGGGCGATTGCCCCCGGCGCACTCACCGGTGCGAGCGGACTCAACACGGCTCTCACCGCCAACGCCACGGTCAACGCGCGCGTTTTTGACGGCTCCACCTGGAGCGCACTCGCATCCGCATCCTACACTGTCCCACCTCCCTCTCACGTCGGGGAATGGACCGCGTACTAACGCAGGCGCAAAGCATCAACCCGCAGCGACAAATCCATCCGGAGCAGTCATTGATGAAGAACCTACGAACGGTCTCCGCAGTGTTTTCGGCGACCATCATCGCAGCATCGATTTCAGCGGCACCGAACGATGTGATCATCAACGAATTCTTCTACAACGACGACGCGAGTGTCTTGTATCCCGCGATCGGAGCTGGCATCACGGGCGACTGGATCGAGTTGCTCGTCGTCAACGGTCCGGCGGATTTGCGCAACTGGGTCGTCACCGATCACAATGCGCCGGCCTCTGCAACGGAGGGTACACTGACACTTCCGAACATCACGGCTCTATCTGCGGTTCCGGAGGGCACGCTAATCGTGCTCCTCCCCGATTCGGGGAATGCCGCCATCGCCGAGGACCTGGATGACGCGGATGGCAAACTAATCCTCAAGACCACTGGCGATGGAGGGAGTCTCATCAACGTCGGCTTCGCTGTCGGAAACGGCGACGACAACATCGTCCTGCTGAATGGGAGTTTCGCTGACTATCCACCGAATGGCGCGATGACCACGGCGGCGGTGGACTTCACCTCGGAGGGCGTCGCCACCAGCGCGACCAACTGGGGCCTCACCTTCACGAATCAGTTCACCGGCCTCGGCACGGGAGACGGTTGCGGATTCACAAACGATGGAAGTTTGGGGTGGAACAACGACGACGGAAATGTCGGATGGCTGCTCGACTATCATCAGGCCTCAGCGACTCCCGGTCTCGCCAACACCGGGCAGAATCTCCCCGGCGCGACGAACCTCAATCCGGTCGTCACTGCGGGAGGCGTCCTGCCCCTTCAACCGACACCTTCCGATGCGATCATCTTTAGTGTTGATGCGACGGACGACGGCACGTTGGCGGAAGTCCGCGTGCTCACCGCAAGCGTGACCACAGGCCCGTACACACCCACGGCGATGACGCTCTCCTCCGGGAGCACCTACACCCTGAGCGTCGGCACGCAGCCACATGGCACCGTGATCTATTTCTACTTCGAGGCCGAAGATACACTCGGCGCCATCGGGGCATTCGGCGGCCCATCGGATCGCGGTCGGGTTTATAGCAGCGATAGCCGCCCCGCGCCGGGTGAAGTGGTCATCAACGAAATCGCCCCCAAGGCGGGATTCTCCGGTGCGCCCGACATCGACTGGATCGAACTGCACAACACGGCCCTCTCGACGCGCGACATCTCGTTCATGGGCATCTCTGATGATCAGCCTGCTGGAAGCGGCAGGCCGTTCCGATTCCCGCTTGGGACCTCCATCCCGGCAGGAGGATTTGTGCTCGCCACGGAGAACGTCGCTGGCTTCGAGGCCTTTGCCCCCTGGCTCGCCAGCGCCGGTTCCTCCGCACGCATCGGAGACATCAGCTTCGGATTCTCCAGCGGGGGAGACACCGTGGCGCTCACCGACGACATCGATGCCGCCTACGACATCGTCGTCTATGATGCGAGCGCGCCTTGGGACACGAGCCTCACCACCGACGCATCGGCAGAGCTCATCGACCCCCTCAGCGACAACTCCTTGCCCGGCAACTGGAGCTCCACCACCCCCGGGAACACGACCGGCTCACCCGGCGCCGTCAACTTCGCCAACTCCACCGCCGACGTCGGCGACTGGGTGATGTATTGATGCGCGTCGCAGTTGCGACAGCCGTATGGCCAATGGGGGCGACAGGGATGTGCTCTTGGCTTCTCCATCCATTGACCCGCTTTCATGAATTCTGAAACCGCCAGAAGGATGTACCGCCACGAACATCGTCCCTTCGGTTAAGTCTCCCGGCACCCACCTCGCCCCGATCGGCACTCAGGGCAAGGTCCCACTGCGCAACGATGAGTTTGTCTTTGAGAGCTGCAAGTTGGTGGGCTTGAGTTTCGAGGGTATGTTGGCTGGTCTGGCGGCACCTCACCACGCAAATCCGGCGACGGCCCCGCATCCACAATCCTCGTGCAAAATCAATGGTGGGCCCGCCGGGACTTGAACCCGGAACCAACGGTTTATGAGACCGCTGCTCTAACCGATTGAGCTACAGGCCCACGGTCGCGCGGAAATCAGAACCGGTCGCGCGTGCAGAATCAACCCCTGTCGTGCAGGCTGCGTCGCAGGGTGATCCAGCGCGATGCGTCCAGGCCGAAGCGCCCGATGAGTTCATCCTTGCCGGGGAGGGCGCCGTGGCAATCGCTGCCGCCCGTGCGGAGCAGGCCGTGGTTGAGGGAGAGCTGGGTCGCGCGCGCGGTCTCCGTGACTGAGTGCGCGCTGTGGATGATTTCGACGCCGCGCAGACCGGCTTTGGCCATCTCGGGGATCAGGTCGAATTGGTCTCCGATCCCGGGGTGGGCGTGGACGGCAAAGCCGCCTGCTTCGTTGATGATCGCGATGACTTGCGCGGGGGACACTTCCGCCTTGGGGACGTTGGCGGGTTTCCCTTCGCCGAGGAATCGGTCGAAGGCCTCCTCCATCGTGGCGACGTGTCCGGCCTCGAGCAACGCGCGCGCCACGTGCGGGCGGCCGATCGAGCCCCCGTCGGCAATGGCTCGCACGCGTTCAATGTCGATGGGCGCTCCGGCTGCTTCGAGGCGTTTCGCGATTTCGTTCGCGCGCCAATCACGTTGTCTGCGGAATGCCTCGCAGTGCGCAAGCAGGCCCTCGTGGTGGATATCGAGCCGATAGCCGAGGATGTGGACTTCCCTCGATCCAACATAGGCAGTCAGCTCGGCGCCGGAGACGACCTCGATCCCGAGTTCGCGTCCGCGTGCTTGTGCTTCCGCAACGCCGGATACCGAGTCGTGATCGGTGAGCGACATGGCTTGCACTCCGGCGGCCGCGGCGCGTTCGACGACGCGTGCGGGGGCATCGACTCCATCCGATGCGGTGGAATGCGTGTGGAGATCGGCGACGACGGGGCCGCTATTGCGGTGAATCAAAATCGATCCATCGGCCACGCGGTTGCGGGCGCCACGGCCGGTCCCGGATACAGGCCATAGCGAACAATGTTCGCCACATTGAGCAGGACAAACCCGCGCTCAGCACGGCGGAACCACATCGCGCTTTGACTTAGGATGTGCTGGATCGTGTTCTTCTGTTCGATCGCGTTTCGCACGCGAATGTGGAGCCGGATGTACGCGCGATTGCCACTCGCGAGTTCTATCTCTGCATAACTCGCGACGATGTCGCCCTCGGCGGCTTTCGAATGCGAGAGGCTCCCTTTCGGCGTCGTTCCAACGATGCTTTCGAATTCCGATCGAGTCAGTTCTTCCGTCTGCACCAGATGCGGCGGAGCCGTCCAATAATCGGGGAGCGAATCCACCAACAAGTCGATGCGCTCGACACCGCTGACGTGAAAGCCATGCATGGAGTTCGTCCCGGCCAATAGGATCTGCGTTGTGGTGAAGACTTTGGCGGGCTGCAGGTGCACGAGGTACTTTGCGAACGCGAGATGATCCGGCTGTGCGAATCGATGCACGGTGCCGTTGGTCAACGAGATGTGGATCTCAACTGGGCCGGGAGTACCTGAAGCCATGGGACGCGCCCTTTGCGAAATGGATATAGTCGAGGTTCCGCGAGGTGGGGTCGTGGCGCGCAAGGGAAAGCGCGTCTTCACCCCGGAAATCAGGGAGTCGGCGGGGGAGCGAGGGTCGGCGGTTTCGCCGATGAGTAGGTGAGTTCGACGATAGCGACCCCGTCAGCCCGCCCTGCAGGGGTGCGCTCCGCGCGTATCAGATCGGCGACGTCCACGCGCAGCGCGGCTGCGACACCACGCAATCCTCCGAGCGAATCCCACAGGATGTCATCCGCGCAGACGACGATGAAGGATGTGGGTTCGCCGCGCCGACGACGTTCCTCCGCCTGCCACTCGTTCATTGCAGAAGTCACCGTGGCGGAAACGCGCGCTCGTTCGAGCGTCGCAGGCCAGGGCGAGAGCCGTTCAAACTCGCTCGCGAAGAGCGCCCCGACGATCCAGATCACGATGAGGAGCGCCTTCGCACGCAGCCGCACGGCGAATGCGATGCCCACGACGAGGGCGACTCCGATCAGGATCAGGTGGGTGCGCACGAGTTCACTGCCGGGAATCAGGAGAGCGACAATAGCAACGAAGATCGCGAGACGAACAGCAGCGGCACCTGAATTCGCAGGGAGAATGTTCCGAGCCCAAAACACCGATGACGAAAGCACCACCGCTTGAATGCCGCCGCAGACGATAATCATCACCAACGCGGAGAACCAACGGCCCTCCCATAGGCGACGAATCGCCTCACCCGGGATGCCAAGGGACGATGCGGCAACATTGATGACGGAGCCGAGCCCGAACCCGCTCGCGATGGGGGCACCGACCATGCCGAATGCGAGGGCGATCAAGCCAAGGCCCGTTCCCCACGCGGTATAGACGAGACACTCGCGACGTGCGTTCGCCTCACCGGTGCGAACGAATCGATTCAGCGCAAAGGCAGCGAGCGGCAGCGTGATCGCCACCAGAGGCACGACGCATGACGCAGAGACCGAGGCGAGGATCGCACAGGCGGTGCGTTGATACTTGTGTGCGGGTGCAGTTGCGGCCTCGCTCGGCAAAGACGCGAACAATGTCGCCGCTGCAGCAAATGCGAACAGCGATCCCATCGCGCCATCCGCCGTCTGAAGCGCGAGAAAATGCCCCGGGTGAATTCCGTAGAGGAACGCCGCGAGTGATCCCGCTCGCGCCGCGCGTCGCCCGGGGGCAAGGCAGCACAAAACCCCGGCGACGAGCACTCCCACCATCGCAGCAGATGCGAGATGAAACATGAGCCCAAGGACATGCGTGAGTTGTGGATTCGGGACGGGACTCCGTGCCAGGAATCGCCACCAGAAAGCGCCGGCAGGCGACGTCCCTGACTCCATCAGCACGCGTGCGGACTCGCCCCAGGAAGTGCCGCTCGCTTGCAGCGACTTCGCGAGCGCAAGGTGCTCCAGATCTTTCCCCCAATACCTCAGCGTCAACGTCGGCAACCACGCCAGACACGACGCGAATCCTCCCGCCATGGCGGCCATGACGCGCTCGATATGCGATTCAGCGCGCGCCTCCGTCGGCGGGGGAGGGAGTTCGATATCGAGGTTCGGTTCAGTCAAAGAAGGGCGTGCTCGGCCATGACGGTGAATGGGTGAGGGGACGCGAATCACCCGGCGGGGTCAGCATGAATCGGCGCGCGCGGAGTGCGGCTCAGCGCGAAAGATCGCCACCATATCGCGAGAGGACGTGACAGCCAGTGATCCACGTGCTACTCCTACACGCGTCACGAAACACACGACCTGACTCTCCCGTGCGGCACATCGCCGCGTGGCGAGCGGGCATCTGCCTTCGGCGAGGGACCCATGGCCGCGATTCTTGCCATACTCAGCGGGATCATGAACATTGGCTGCATCTTGTTTGTCGCATTCAAAATGCTTGAGGAAGAGGGCGCGCTAAAGGCCCTCTTCGGACTCATCTGCTGCCAGATCTACGCGTACATCTGGGGATGGCTACATCTTGAAGAACAAATCCGGTGGCGCGTGATGGGTGTGTGGACTGTGTCGCTCATCGTTGGCGGTGTTGCCAATTACTACCTCAGCCAGGAACTCGGGACGAACTACTGACCTCCGGTTTCGCGATTCAGTATCCTCAAGGGGCGTCCACGGCGTTTCCGGGTAACCTCGAAAAGGAGAAACAGATGTCCTTCGTCACCATCAACCCCGCGACCGAGGAACCAATCCGCGAGTGGGAAGAAGACTCGCATGCCACCATTGATCAGAAGATCCAGAAGGCGAGCACAGGGTTCCGCGAATGGCGACGCACCGCCTTCTCGCGGCGCGCTGAGTTGATGCTCGCCGTCGCGGACCGCGTCGAGGCCGAGGCGGAATCCCTCGCCGTCACGATGGCGCGAGAGATGGGCAAGCCGATCAAGGACGGCGTCGCTGAGGCTCGTAAATGCGCGACCGTATGCCGCCACTATGCCGAACACGCCGAGGCAATCCTGGCTCCGCGCCTGACGCCGTCAGACGCAACCGAATCATGGGTGCGCCACGATCCGCTGGGGCCAATCCTCGCGATCATGCCGTGGAACTATCCCCTGTGGCAGGTGTTTCGATTCGCCGCGCCGAACCTGATGGGGGGAAATGTCGGGCTGCTCAAACATGCCTCGAACGTGCCCGAATGTGCGCTCACGATCGAGCGACTCTTTCGCGAATCCGGATTCCCGGAGTTCGTGTTTCAGACGCTCATCATCAGCTCGGAGGCGACCAAGCGTGTCATTGCGGACAAGCGAGTCCGCGGCACAACGCTCACCGGCAGCACCACCGCCGGACGCAAAGTGGCGGAGGCTTCTGGCCATGCGCTCAAGCCGATGGTTCTCGAACTCGGCGGGAGTGATCCGTTCATCGTGCTCGCTGATGCAGACTTGTCGGATGCGGCCTCGGTCGGCGCGACGGCGCGGCTCCTGAACAGCGGACAAAGCTGCATCGCGGCGAAACGCTTCATCGTCGTGGACAGCGTGCATGACGCGTTCGTCGAGAAGTTCACGACGGCGATGAAGTCCCGCATCATGGGTGATCCGCTGCATCGCGACACGGACATAGGCCCGCAGGCGCGCGTCGATTTGCGGGATCAACTTTCGGAACAAGTGACACGCAGCTGCGACAGAGGCGCGAACGCACGATGCGGCGGCGCGGCTCCCTCCAGCAAAGGCGCATGGTATCCCGCGACGGTCCTCACCGACGTCACCGAGGGGATGCCCGCTGCAGACGAAGAACTCTTCGGCCCGGTGGCGGGAGTCATTCGCGCGAAGGATGAATCCCACGCGATAGCGATCGCGAACCGTACGGACTTTGGCCTCGGTGCCAGCTTGTGGACGACTGATCTCGCGCGGGCGCGCCGCCTCGTGCCCGAGATCGATGCCGGGGCCGTCTTCGTGAATGGCCTGGTCAAATCCGACCCTCGTCTTCCCTTCGGCGGAATCAAGGACTCCGGCTTCGGCCGCGAACTCGGGCGAGAGGGCATCCTCGAATTCATGAACGCCAAGACGGTCTGGATCAGATAACCAGCGTCCCCAAAGAACACGAAGCGCCCCGAGTGACCGGGGCGCTTCATCGTTGGAAATCATGGTGCCGTCGAGAGGAGTCGAACCTCCAAGGGTGTGAACCCACACGGACCTGAAGAATGCAGCAGGCGGGCACTGCCTCATTGAATCTGATAGACTTATCACTTCTTGTCTCAGCCCCGCGTCCCCATCGGGCAACACTTGAGGCCTTTTCGCTGGCCGAAGTCGCATCGCCAGTGGCCACTGCAATTCGGCGCGGGAGCGCGTGGACCTCATGGTAGAAAACTGCAGGGCTTTCAAGTCTGCGATCGAGGCCTGACCTGCAGCCGCGATTTGACCTCGGTGTACACGTCGATACCGGCGCCGACCTCCACTTCAAGGCTGACGGCAATTCCGAACCGGACCGGTTCCGCCAAGTCGCCAGCCTGGGTTCGACACTCCACCTGAAACCGAAAGGTCGCTCCGTCGACAAATCCAGCGGCGGAGTCCCCCTCGTAGCGCTCATGGAACACGGTGCCGCGTTGGACCGCGTGGTGAGAGGGTTGTTCCCGCGCCCGATCCACAGCCAGGTTTAGGTCTTCGTCGACCCGTCGAATGGAAAGATGCGCAGCCCGGTATGCCCGATGCCTGACATTTATCGGCGACAACCATGCGACGGTGAAGGTCACGGCACGAGCCGCAACGCTCCCGCTCAACGAGGGTGGGAGAGGCAACTCGTAGACAGCCGCTTGATCCTGTCCGATGTCCCCGTAGCCTACGAGGGTGGCCCTCTCCGCAAGGCACTCGAATGCTTTCGATACATCCGTTCTGCCATAACCCAACAGTTGGGCAACGTGTTGCTTCTGCTGCTCGTTACGTTGAGTTTGGAGTGGAATCAGATCGAACAGCACAGGATGCGGATCCCAACGGGCTCCATGGATCAGCAGCGCCTTCGTCACCACAGCCTTATACTCGCGGGGAAGCCCAACAAGCGGACCATCCTCGGCATGGTCTGTGATCAAGTCGTGAATCTGAGTCGCAGCGCGCGTCCCCAATGCTGTGGCCGCACTCGTCCCCCGAAGCAGTCGGGTTCCGGTGAGCGTCACCCCGGGCGCTGCCGCCAAGAGCCCCATGTTTGCGCTCTGCACCATCGGATCAACTATCACCTCACCAGCGCTGGTTGAGTATCGAACGGGCTCCCTGCCGCCCTCCATGTAGATGTCCGGCTTTATGGAGCGCCGGTGCCCGTGGCCGAGGCCGGAACTCAGATTCGGCAAGTCATTCGCTGGGAACGGGTCCAAAGCCATTGCCGCCTGAAGTGCCGTGGTTGTGGCGTCCTCATGCCAAGCCCCCACCGTCACTACGTTCAGAGCTTCGGCAGGCGCGAGCAGAGATCGACTTGCTCGGCTCGAACTCCACGCGTCCACGATTGCTCGCAAACGGTCCTGCTCGGTCGCCGCCTCAAACGCCGTCACTGTTGGGAACCCGCTCAGGGAAATGGGCTCCATGATGTTCCCAGCCGCCACCATAACCAGGAGCCCGTACTTGTTGGCGAGGAAGTCGAGGAGCTTGGCCCATGCAGATGGACGCCCGGCGTACGGCCTGTTTCGATCACCCAACGACAGGTTGACGATGAATATCTCAGGAGTGTGCGCGACGCTCGTCGGATCACAGATGCGGATGACGGACTCATGAATGAGATCGACGACCAGGCGATCTCCTGGGAATTCTTCGGTGTGACCGCTGGCAGTGGAGACGGCCTTCATCACCGGTCGGACGTAGAGCTTCCGACGCAACGGCGTACCATGCCTGTTGAGATCGCCATGTAGAATCAACGAAGCCATCTGGGTGCCATGTTCTCGCGCGCCAACGACGGTCTGGCCTTCGAATCCGTCCGGGTCGTCCAGTTCGAGGCGGCCCGCGAGGCGGTCGTGCCCCTGCATCGGCACCCCATCGAATAGCGCAGCGATCGGAGGGAGCAACTCGCCAACCGGCTCTCCCACCCTTCCACCTTCAGGCTCTCCGACTCCAACGACGGAGGCCATCGCTTGAGGGCAAACGTACATGACTTCGCTGATGCCCGCGAGGTCAGCTCCGGGCTGTTCGAGAAGGTGCCTGGCCCCGTGGGCACTCACTTCGACGAGAGCCCCCTCGTATCTGATGTCCTCGATCACGACGCGGGAAACCAATCGCCCACCGAGCCCCGAAATGGTCCGGGTGAGTGCTCTCAAGCCAGCTTCACGCTGCTGCGGTTTCATTCGGAAGAAGAGTTCGAGTTCGAGCCTGACGATGCCGTCGGGATCGATCTCCAGCATCTCCTCGATATACTCACGAGTAGGGTGCTGCAGCCGATCTTGCGGTCCCCAACGCCGAACCTCACGAAGGTAGCTGAAGACATCACGCCATGGCGTAAGACCCCTCCCGAGTTCCTCTCCCGCCTGCCAAAGATCCCAAAGTCGGAGTATCTCTACCAGCCCCTCCAGCGAGGGCATCACCATGTAGAGGCGCCCACCCTCTTCCAGTCCCTCATCAGCGGGTGATTCCGAGTCCTCCTCTGTCAGGTACTCCAGTCCGATCGCTGTCGCAGCCCGCAGGAAACCGTCGACATCGCGGGACACATCGAAGACGACCGCGCGTTCCGGCGCCACGTCCTCATCTGTTTCCTGAAGTCTCGCTCCTCCAGGCCCAGCCAACAGGTCGCGCAAACGATCGAATCTGGGACCGACTCCAGACCGCTCGCGTTGGCGCCCCGGGGAGAGTCCAGGGGGCGCCGCAGGGAATTGCGATTTACGCTTTTCTCGCCCGGCGGGACTTGGATCTGGCAGGCGCAGCAGTGGTCTTTCGGGCACGCGTAGGTCCCTCCGCTCGTTCAGGCGCCACCGCGAAGCGGCTCACCCATAACTGTAGTTCGTTTTCGATGACGTTATCAGGCGAGGGCTCCGGTGTTCGGAGCACTAGGCCACGCCTCACATCAGTGCAGAACTCACTCACCTCCGCGTAGCTGATCAGCCCAAGCCCTGTTGCGAGTTGCCTTCCGGAGAACTTGGACGTGCCCCCAAGGCTCGCGAGGAACGCGTCGAGGAATCGCACGAGATCTGCCGACTTGGGAGCAGGGAGTTTGAGTCGGATCTGGAAGCGCCTCCAAACAGCCCGGTCAAGCAACTCCGCGTGGTTCGTCGCCGCGATCACAACGGTGTAGCTCGGCAGGTCATCGATCTGCATCAGGAGCGATGTCACCACGCGCTTGATCTCACCGGTCTCGTGGATGTCGCCCCGTTCTTTTCCAATCGCGTCGAATTCATCGAAGAAGAGAACACAGGGGGTCGTTCGCGCGTAGTCCATAACACGTCGAAGGCGGCCCGCTGTCTCGCCTAGATAGCTCCCGATGATCGCGTCGTAGCGGACGACGAACAGCGGAAGAGCGAGCGAGAATGCGATCGCCTCCGCTAAGGTGGTTTTCCCATTCCCCGGGGGGCCGACCAGCAGGACGCGGTGTCGTGGCTCCAGACCCTGAGCCCGAAGAAGACTTGAGCGCTGCTGCTCATCGATGATCCGGCTGCACGCTGTCCTGACCTCCGACGTCAGGACAAGCTCCTCAATCTGTCGCTTCGGGTTGATCTCAACAATGAAGTCGCGGGCGCGCGGGCCTCCGCGCTCCGCGCCAGTGCCGTTGATTGCAGGAGGCTGCGAGGCTAGGCCGTTCAGGGCTTGGACAAGCCGGTCCGCAAGCGGGCCGTGCTGCTTGGCCTTCTCCTCGGCGATGATGGCTTCGGTGGTCGAACGCAGCATCGCTCGGTCACCGGCGACACCAGCCTTCACTAGGTTTATGAGCAGGTCGCTGCGGGCCATGTTAGGGATCGCCTTCCGTCGTCTTCTCGACCACAAGTCGGTAGCCGAGCGAGTCCAGCACGGAGAGGACCGTCGTCAGCCGAGGGTTCGCTCGGCCCGCAAGCGCTTCGTGCAGGTTGGCCCTGTTCAGTCCAGCGCGCTTCGCCACACCACTTATTCCACCATGAGCCATCGCCGCCTCCCGCAGCGCCAGCAAGAACGGAGCAACGTCTCCCATCTTCCCCGCCTTGGCCAACGACGAGTCCAGCCTGCGGAGAACGGAGGTGGGGGCGAGGCGTGGCTTGGTCGAGGGCATCGTGCGTCACCGCAATGGGGTGAAATCTTGTGTACGGGATAGCATACAGGGGTCAACCGGAGTCGGATCGCTCCCGGCAAGAGATTCTCCGGTTCCGACTTGGAGCCTCAGGTGTATGCTCCGGCTTTAGAGAATCGCGCTCCTGCCTTGCGGAAGGGTGTCGAAAGAGACCGCTCGGCTCTGAGTCACCGACTGTCGGTAGCCTGGGGCGGTACGGGGACGGCCCTGCCCCGCTGTCCCTCTACGCTCAGGCCAAGGCCGAGGTTCATGTTGTTGACCGCCCGAATGACCCCCTCGTCGCGCGTGTGCAAATAGGTGCGGACGGTCAGCATGGGATCCCTGTGGCGGATCAGACGGGCGACCTCCATGATGTTGGCGCCCTAGTCGAGCGCGATTGTGGCGAAGGTGTGCCGCAGGTGGTGAATCCGGAGCTTGTCTGACCAAGCGATCCCCGCTTCCCGCGCACAGGACTTGAGCTTGTCGCCAAATGAGTGGTCCCAATAGCAGACGATACCGTCGATCGTTCCAGGTTTCTCGGGGTTCTTCGCAGTTGCGCACTTTCTGCGCTGCTCGGGGGCGACACCGAAAATCAAGGCCTCGCTTCCCTTCGCGACATCGAGCCTGGCGCGACGCGAGGCGAGGGCGTCCTGCGCCGCGCGATTGAGTGGCAACAGGTCCTCGTAGTACTCATTGGAGGTTCCCTTCTTCTTTGTGAGAACGCGGATGAAGCCCGGCGTGTGGTCGAGATCGTGCCAACGGGCGCCGAACGTCTCTGACTTCCGAAATCCGGTGTTCCCAAAGAATACCGCCTTCTCCAGCATGTCGGCGGAGTGGGCAGCGCACGCGGACAAGAGTTGGAGGAATTGGTCCTCCGTAAGCGCCCGCGCTCTTCCCTTCTCTACCGGGAGTTTCAGGATCTCGCACGGAAACCGCCCGATGGTCCTGACATGAAGGAGTCGGTTCAGCAGCGCCCGAAGAAACTCCAACTCCTTGTTGATCGTGATCGGTTTCACGAACGGGATGGCGGAAGCCTCCGTCGCTTCGACGGTGCCTTTCGACCGGATCCGCCGTACGCGCTCGCCGAGACGCTGGCGCTTGTATCGCTCGATATCTGCGGTCGAGATGGCGGAGACTGGTGTGCGCTCTCCGAGAATCCGAGACAGATGCTTGCCGAGGCTGCGCTCCATTCGCGCAGTCCACGGCGATACCCCTGGGCGCGCAAGGTCCGCCGCGAGCGAGTCGCCAAGCGTGACGCACTTCTCCGCTGCGGCCTCCGGCGCGTAGCCACCTAGGCGTTCTTCGTTCACCAGCTTGGCCCATAGGAGATTGGCCACCTGCAGAGCCTCCTTCCTCGACCCCACGGCGTTCAGCACCTTCTGGTACCGCCTTCCATTCAGGCGGTAGTCCATGAAGTACACCGTCTTGCCGCTTCGCCGTCTGCGCGTTCTGAGCTGCATGCTTGTCTCCAATGTGCCCGGGGAGTGGCCATCGCCCAGGTTGGTCCTTGCCTGAGCCCCCCGAACACTAGGAAGCGGAATCTTGGGATGCGCCGCGTGTTTTTCGGGACGACACCATTGAACCCGCCCTCGGGCTAGGAAGCCCCTGCCAGAACAAGAACTCTTGTGGACTAAACAAACAAGTTTGCTGATCTCGTGCGGAGATGCGTTCGGGAGTGGCCTCAGGCATTTTGGTAAGTCCTGACAGATCAGTTCTTCCGTCACGTCCGGCGAGGAGCCGGTCGATTGGCGTAGAAACTGATTTGAACGCTGCCAACTTCCAGGAGGAGTTGTTCCATGAGACTTCGAAGGCTGGACATGAGCGGCTCGCAATTCCAGGAACCCGCGATCACCCGCCACGCGGAACAAAGGATGCAGCAGCGCGCAATCCGTCTTGTTGATGTCGAAGCGGTGATGGAATTCGGTCGTGAAGTCCACACACGAGGGGCGACTATCTACGCGGTGGGCCACCGTGAGGTGGAGTATGCCCGCTCGCATGATGTCGACATCGAGAACTTGAGCGGCATCCAGATCATCCTCTGCGACGACGCAGTCGTCACGGTGTATCGAAACCACGACTTCTCCGGGCTTCGTCCCGGGAAAAACCACTATCGCCGCCTGCGGGCCGCGTAAGGAGCTTCCACATGGGTTGGGCCAGCTTTCGCGAAGATGTGATCAGCCGCCAGACGGCGGACACCAACAACAGGCCGACCTCTGCCGTCGGACTCAAGGAGGTCAAATCATCGATGGCATCGAAACTCTCCGAATTCACTATCGCAACAGCTCGTCCGTTGCCGGTTCTCCTGCTCCTCGATGTGAGCGGCAGCATGGCGAGCGATGGCAAGATCGAGGCGCTCAACGAAGCCGTCCGCCAGATGGTTCAGTCCTTCGCCGAGGAAGCGCCTGGACTCGCCGAGATTCACGTCTCCGTGCTCACCTTCGGCGGGGCGGAGGCAAGAGTCCATTTGGCGCCGACACCGGCGAAGGGAGTCTCCCTCCAGCCGATGTCCGCCAACGGCGGAACGCCGTTCGCGTCCCTGTTCCGGCTCGCAATCACTGAGCTTGAGAACAAGGACAAGTACCCGAGCCGGGGGTACACGCCAACTCTCGTCCTCTGCTCCGACGGAGAACCAAACGCGGGGGATCCATGGCCGGAGGCGCTCTCGCAGCTCCTGAATTCTCCGCGCGCATGCAAGGCGCAGCGATTCGCCATGGCAATCGGGGCGGATGCAGACGAGGGGATACTGAAGGCATTCCTAGCCAATCCCGAAGCCACCGTCTTCACAGCCGACAAGGCCGCAGACATGCGAAAGTTCTTCCGGGTGGTCACGATGAGCGTGACCTCCCGTTCGAAGAGCGCGACACCCAACGTCCTCCCCGCCCCCCAGGTGTTCGATGAAGAGTCGCTCAGATTCTGACCGGCACGATCACTTCAACACGCTTGGCCTTTCGGTTTGTGGACCTGCGCATTCCCGAGCGGGAAGGCCTTGCGAGGACGCTTGGAGCATACGACGGCGAAAAGGCGTTATCACCGTAGCGGTGAGCGATGGCATGGGGGGGTGCGCGAATGCCCGCGAAGCCTCCCATGCCGCGTGCAGAGTCGCACACGAGGCCGCTGCGATATGGTCGCGAGCCGCAGGAGCCGCCCTCACCGACTTTACTTCCCTGTTCGCGGTGATGTGGAAGATCTGGCTTGGCGACCGAGACGCACGGGCCTTTGGGGCGACGCTTCTCCTGGTCTTGATACGCCCTGATGGGGGCGCGGCACTCTTCCAGTTGGGGGACGGACTCGTTGCCTGGCTGATGAAGGACGGATCGTTCCATCAGCTTCAAGCCCACGAAACTGGCTTCGGCAACCTCACATCCGGAGTTGGTGAAGCTGGCAACCCTGCCGTATGGCGGCACGCTTCGATCAAGGCCGACTCTGATTGGCGAGCCATTCTGACCGCCACCGATGGAGTGGCCGATGATCTGCGAAAGGAAACGCTCCCGGCATTCGTCAGTCTGCTGGCAGACGAAGCCACCACAAACGGGATCGAGAAGACTCGCGATTGGCTCAGGTCCGAATTTCGGAACTGGCCGACTCCGAAGCACCTGGATGACAAGACTCTCGGATTGTGTTGGAGGGCACCCTCAAATGACTGAGGTCATCACCGAACACGGGAATCGCCTCCAGCTTGGCGAGCGATTGGGCCAGGGGGGGCAGGGCACGGTGTTCCGCGTCCAAGGTGCGCGAAAGGCCGTCAAGATCCTCCATGCGAGGGGGGACGCGGACCGTCGACGCCTTCGAGAGAGAATCGCCCAGGTACAACGTCTCCCGATTCGCGAACTCGACATTTGCTTCCCAGACGAGCAACTCGCCCCGCCAGGGGTCGGCTATGTCATGGAGTTTGCGGAGGACATGGCTCCTCTCTCTCGGCTCCTCTCCGTTCCTCAAGAGATTCGGACCGAAGGGGTAGAATCGATGCTGAGCTGGTACGTTGGCTCCGGGGGGCTTCGACGCCGCCTGAGACTACTGCACCGACTCGCGGATGTGTTGGCTGTTTTGCACGGCAAGGGAGTCGCCTACGTAGATCTCTCCCCTGGCAACGTGTTTGTCTCCGAGGATCCTGGCTACTCCGAAATTCGCCTCATCGATCCCGACAACCTGCGGTCAGCCAACCAAATGGGTGGCGCCGTCTATACGCCGGGCTACGGCGCGCCCGAGCTGATACGGGGAGAGCGGAACCCATCCTCTCTATCGGATGCCTACGCCTTCGCAGTTACGGCGTTCCAAGTGCTCTCGCTAGCCCATCCACTGCTCGGAGATGCCGTGCTCAACGGCCCCCCGGAGGAAGAGACGCGCGCTCTTCTTGGGGAACACCCATGGGTAGACGACCCGAACGACACGTCGAACTCTACCAGCACAGGGCTCCCTCGGCAACTCATCCTCACTGAGGAACTGCGGGCGTTATTCCAGAAGACGTTTGGACAAGGTCGGCACGACTTTCAACTCCGGGCCGGTGTGGCCTCATTCCGCGCTGCACTGCGCAATGCCATGGGCGCGACGCTCGAATGCCCGGGGTGCCGATGGACGTTCTTCGCTCCGTTCGAAAAGGAGTGTCCGAGATGTGGTCACTCACGTCCCCCCTATCTGGCGCTGCTGCGTCGAGTCTGGATCGCGGAGCGTGGCTCTGTGCATGAGGGCTGGACCAAGGTGCCGCTCGTTGTGGAGAGCACCGGCACACAGCGGACACTCAGCGCAGAGGATTGTTGCGGGGAAGGAAGTGGGGATGTACTGCGCGCCTCATTCAGGGGGACTGAACTGACCCTTCAAAACCTGTCTTCCCTGGCCGTCCACGTCGTTCGTAACTCTGCTGCGGGAACGCGGAACTGGCAGGCAGGAGAGACACTGCCACGCCAGCCTCGCACCTACCGGCTGCAGAACGGCGAGTGGCTTCATCTCCACGTCGGGGAGCGGATCCGAGACCACGGCGTCCTGGAAATCCGCGTCATCGGGGAGGCAAGACCTTGAGACCATCGGAACTGAGCGTTGGGACCGAAACGACATTGAACCTCAGGCCGCGTGACCCGGGACGGGCGAGCTTGTTTCCCGATACCAAGTCCAATGCGGCACTCAGCGGGAGGTGGCCGGACTGCGTCCTCACAGTCGGCAAACAGTCGGCCCTGGTGGACGGCGCGGATCCCGCGATGGCAGTGCGCCTCCGCGCCATCCTCGACCGGGGAAACCCTCGTGTCGGGTGGCTCATCTCGGTGGAAGAAGGGACGGATGGGCAACGATACACGGCAAGTTGGAGGGAGTTTGCCGAAGAGACGCCACTGCTGGAGCCCCTGATTCTCTCGTACTCCGACAAGCTCGTTGAGTCGATTCGCGGACTCCTGCGGCGAGCGAGCGGCGGGAACCCGGGGCAGACGGCACCGCAATGGCTCGAAGAGGAGTTCCTCATCTCCGACGCAGATCCGGGAGGGAACTCCCGGGCCCTCGCCTGTCGATTTGACGAACGGGAACAACCAACGGGCGGCTTCTCCCTTATCGGTAGAACACGACTTCTCGACGTCGAGCGCTCCCCGGACGGGGTCTGGCGGGCAGTTCGCCATCGCCCTCTCAAGAATCCGAAAGACCTGAAACATCCGCCGGTTCTACTGCTGGGAGCGTTCCAGTTCAGGGACGAGACGGCAGAAGCTGTTGTGCGCAGGCACAAGGCCGACATCGAGAGGCTGGTCGCGGATCGCGACAGCTACATTGCGATGTGGCGAGAGTACCAGAAGATCGAATGCGAAAACCTCCTGCGCCAGGCAGGAGAGGCGGGGCACATCACTTACGACAAGGCTCGGCTCGGGCCTTCAGGCGAAGAGTTTCTGTTCGACGTTGCTCCGCAGACCGAAGAGGGAACGGGAGAAGAGAAGTGGCCCTCCTTTCTGGAAAATCCAGATGAGAACCTGCAAATCGCCGCTGTAGCCGATTTGCCTCGTGAACTCCGCGAAGGCGGGGCGGTTCCATCGCCTGAGTCCCTCCAGGATTGGATGGAGAGGAGAACTCCCAAGGAGGGTTTGATCGGGAACTACCAGTTTCACCGGGACAAGTGGCAGGTTGCGATTCGACTGAATCGCGAGAATCAAGACACGGCGAGACCACCGAAGGAAGGGGTCCTTCATGTATCGTTGCTAGGGGACGCCGTCAGACTACGGCGCAGGCAGGACGCGGCGGACGCCTTGGGAGCGGGTCGCGGCGGCATTCCGCACCTCGTCTACTTGATTGAGGATCGCGATCCGCCTCGCATTCCTGAACGACGCAGAATCTCCCGGATGCCGCAGTCAGTGCGTGACGTGTTTGGCGAGTCCGGACCGACGCCGAAACAGGTACGCGCCATTGAGATCGCGATGAACACCCCGGACTTTGCCGTGATCCAAGGTCCGCCGGGCACCGGGAAGACGAAGGTCATCATCGCGCTGCAGAAGTGGATTGCGGAAGAAGAGGACGAGAGCGGCGCGAGGGGGCGCATCCTTTCCACAAGCTATCAGCATGACGCCGTCGAGAACATCGTCCAGCGCACCGAAGTCTTCGGACTCCCGGCGCTCCGCCTTGGAAGTCGATCCCGTCGCGTGCAGGCCGATGACGACGAACGACGCCGCCAGAACCAATTGGACAAATGGCGCCAGGACAAGGTAGCCGAACTTCGAGCAGCCCTCGCGGGGACGGAGGCACCACTACGGAGCACTTATCGGGTGGTTCGAGAAACCTACACGGCTTGGATGGCAAATCCAAACGCTCGCGACCATGCCGCTGCGACAATTCGCGAAGTGATGCAACTGGCTACCCTGCACCTGCCTGCTGAACTCATCATTGAGAGTGAGAATGTCCTGCGCCATTTGGGAGGCAGCACCTCCAGCGTTCGAGGAGACCTCACCCGCATCGGATTGGAGAAGGCTGCGCGGGGGCAGAGAACAGATCCCATTGCCTTCGCGGATGATGGACCTCGGCAGGCGGCGAGGCTCCAGGAGCGCCTGCGACAGGCCGCCTTTGCTACGACGAGTGAGGAGGCCGAAGCGCTTGAACGCGCCGCCTCGGCCCCGCCGGGAGTCGGAGTTGAGGTCGCGGTGCTCCAACAATTGCAGCGGCTGAGGGGCAGGATCCTCGACGATCTCGTTCGGACTGAGCGACTCCAAGAGAGACAGCCCATTCCGCCCGAGGTGGACACCCTTCTCGTGAAGGTACTCTCGGCACTTCGATCAACCATCGAGAACACACCGTGCTCTAAGGAGGACGCCCTGTTTGAGTTTGCAGACAGGCTGGAAGGGGATGCCGATGCTGCCTCGCGCATGATCGAGGCCTACACCAGCGTGTTTGCTGCAACGTGCCAACAGGCTGCCGGGCGTCGCGTCAGCGAGGCGAAGAACCTGGGTAAAGACGGAACGTCGGCGCGCTTCGACACGGTGATCGTGGATGAGGCCGCGCGCGCAAATCCGCTCGACCTGTTCATTCCGATGACGATGGCGTGCCGTCGAATTGTTCTCGTCGGCGACCATCGCCAACTCCCTCACATTCTCGACGAGTCGGTCGAGCGCTCGCTGCAGAGCGGCGCCACGGCGGCGAGCAGGGAAGCGCTCGGGAAGAGCCTGTTCGAGCGACTCTTCCATTCGCTCCGGAATCGCGAGGCCAAGGACGGCGCTTCACGGGTGATTACGCTCGACTCGCAGTATCGTATGCACCCCCGCCTCGGTGAGTTCGTCAGCAGGACATTCTACGAACGCTGGGATCCCAACGAGAAAATCGGGGCCGGTCGCTCAGAGGCTGACTTTCCACTCGATGTTCCCGGCTTTGAAGGTCGAGTCGCCGCCTGGGTGAGTGTGCCAGGCGGTACAGGAGAAGCCAAGGAACGGCGCGCGGGCGGCGGGCGTAGCTGTTCGCGCCGGGCAGAGGCGCGTCGCGTTGCCGCGCTGGCGAAAACAATCATGGACTCCGCGCCGAACCTGTCGGTCGGCATTATCACCTTCTACTCTGGGCAAGTTGCAGAGATTCAGGAGCAACTCCTCGGCTTGGGAGTTCTGGAACACGTTCCGGGTGAGGAAGACGATGTGAGGTGCCAGCCAACTTCGTGCTACTCCCAGACAGCCGACCGAAACCAAGAGCGGTTCCGACTCGGCACCGTTGACTCGTTCCAGGGCATCGAGTTCGACGTGGTGCTGCTCTCCATCGTGAGGAGCAACCGTGAGCATGTTCCCGCAGACCCATCAGAGGCACGAGAGAGAGCCCTATGGAAGCGTTACGGCTTCCTGCGCCTGGAAAACCGTCTCTGCGTCGCCATGAGCCGCCAGCGCCGTCTTCTGTGCGTGGTTGGAGATCCCTCGATGGCGGAAGGGTCGGATGCCAAGGACGCAGCGTTCGGCCTCCACAGCTTCTGGAACCTCACTGGGGAGGAGCCCCATGGGACCAGAGTTTGACCGGCGAACACCAGTTCTTGCGTTCGAGCCGAAACTGCCAAGTGGGCGGGACTTGGCCCGAAACTACATTCTTTGGCCCGTGCTTGGGTACCAAGTTGTCGCGCCCGAGTCCGTTGGCGAGGAAATGGACATCTTGGAGAAGGCAGTGCTCGGTCTCTGCCGTGCCGGTGTTCGGTCCGCTGTGGAGCAAGCCGCGGCTTTGAGAATGCACCCGGAACTCGTTGCCTACGTGCTGGACGGCCTCGTGCAGGCAGGGAGTGTGACTGGCGAAGGGCGACCCACGGAGAGAGGACTCACGGCGCTCCAGGCAGACGGCCAGGTGGCGGGAGAACTCGTTACGGGCTGGGTCTTCCAGGACCCGTGGCAGCTCGAACTATGGCCACGATTCTACCGGGGAGTGCAGTTTTTCGAGACCGAGATAGTCGACAACCATGTCAAACTGGACTTGGGGACGCTTGGCAGGCCGGATTCTCACGGGACCTTCTCCGTGTTTCCGCCGCAAGGTCTCCCACTGCGGACTCCGAGGCCCGAGGATGTATTGGAAGCTGTTCGACTGGGAGCCAAGGCGAGGCGTTTTCAGGAAAGGGGAGGCGATCAAGGTTTTGATCCCGATGACGAAGACGCGGACGATGTCATCCCTGAAGTAGTCACAATGCATGATCGACATCGAGACATCGCCCGTGTGTGCCGTGTCCTGGAAGACCCACACCCGTACTACATCGCGATACAGGCCTATCTACCGAAGGGTGAAGCCGTAAAGAACTGGGAAACCGTGAGCCCGTTCTCGCGGCGCCCTAACCACCGCCTGCGTGAATGGATTGCTCGGGAAGCGAAGGAGAACAAAGGACTCAAGTCGTGGCTCGCGCATCTGTCCGGCGAGGCGTACGCGCGGGCAAACCCGGACGAGGCATTGCGACTGGCCGAAGCGGACGCCCTACGTCGAGTCGAGGAAGCGCTCCCGGCGATGCAACAGCTCGCTATTCCTGCGAGCGAAATGGATGGACTCGTCCGCGCGTTGGGTATGGCCGAAGAGGATGCAGCGAGGGTAGGCAATACACCTGAGCGCGGTCGCGACGTTGCCGCAAAGGCCGGACTGGTCTTGGAAACATTCGTTCGCTTGCTGAACGGCGTTGAAGACTTCAGGCACATTTCAGCGATTGACCTGGTTCCCGCAGGACTGACGGAGCGGGATCACAAAGCAGTCACTCGCCCCATGGTGAATCAAGCAGTGAAGGACCTCACAGGGCGCGAGGCCCCCCACGGTCTATTGGCCCGGTCTCGTCCCGACAACCTGCGGAGCGCGTTGCTGCCGACGAATCGCGAGTCCGGGCGCGCGAGAATGGCAGCGATGGTGCTCCATGCGAAGTTCATTCCCGAGCATCCGCTGAGAACCGCCTGTGAAGGAGATCCAGATTTGATCGTCAAGTTTGATCGGGTCTATCAGGCCCGCAACGAGGCGAACCACGACAACCCCCGCGCCTTTTCAAGCGACGAGGCGCGCTCTCTGCTGCGCGACACTTACGATGTGCTCGAACGACTCGCCGAGGGATGGCTCGCATCAACGCGGATGGAACACCAATCGACCAACATGAGGTTACGCTGACATGTCGAAGAAGAACAAGAAGGCACGGGAAGAGGAGCGTAAGCGCCAGCAGGCCTCTGCCTCAAGCCAACCGAAGGCGAACGGGAGCGATTTCGTCGCGAAGTTGGCGTCGGAGCTTTCAGCGACTCAGGGGAGCGTGGCACAGTATGTGGAGAGCGCTTCCTCCGCATCCGAAGTGACCGGCACGACGCCGGATCCAGCGCCTGCCGACTCGGTGCCTGAAGCAGGTGCCGCAGACCCGCTCACTTCAGATGTGTTGAAGGCCATGTTTGGCGACCTGAAGGGGGCGCTGTCCGCCTGCAGGGACGCAGAGCGCCGATTCGATTCCGCGCAGAAGGGGGCAGAAGAGGCCCGCAAGAGGACCGAGGAGAAGATCAAGTCGCTCGCCGAAGAACGAGAGAAACTCAAGGGTCAGCGCGAACTATTCGAGCGCCAGGAAGAGGACCTGAAGACAGAACGTGACGCGATGGTTGGTCGCGAGGAGCGACTCAACCAACGTCAGAAAGACATCGACTTGCGCGAAGAACAGGCAAGGGCCGGATTCATCGACCTGTGGGACAGGCAGCGCGAGGAGCACTCCCAGCGGCTCAAGAGGGACGAACTCGCACATCAGTCGCGTCTGGAGCAGGAGAAGAGGGAGGTGGATCAGTCGCGTGCGGATGCGGCCCGTCGCCATCGTGAGCTGGAGGTGGAGAGGGAAAGAATCGAAAGAAAGGAACAAGAGCTGTCGAGGAAGGAGAGACAGCTTCTGGTCCGTGAGAACCTACTCGAAGAAGACCAGGAGGAATTGGCGGCCCAGGCAAAGACTGAAGCTCAGGCTGAGATTGAAGGTCTCAAGGCACAGCTTCGTGGGGAGGAAGCCACAATCAAGGCCCTGAAAGTACAGTGCGAAAGGCTACAGGAGTGGAAGGCTGCCAAGGAGGCCGCAGAAGTCGAGCGCGGCGGCAAGCCACCGGACCAACTCGCAGACGAGCTGAAGGCAGCGCAGAGCAACGTCCAGGAACTTCGCGCCAAGTTGCGTGAATCGCTCCCGAAGGACCAGGCGGAGGAACTGAAAATCGTCCGTCGGCAGCTTGAGGATTCCCAGAAGCTAGCTTCAACGCTTCGGGCGGATCTCGCCGAAGCCAACGGCCAGCGCGAACGCCTGCTCGTGCAAGTGGGAGAGACCGAGTCTCAAGCAGTTGTCTTCGCTTCCCTGAGAAAGCAGAATGCCCTCCTGGCCGACGAGCACAAGCGACTCCAGGCCGAGATCGGCGCGCTGATGGATGCACATCGGTCCGACGCGACCTTTGAGGCGTGCGAGAAGATGGACCAGGACGCAGAGTACAGCGCCGTGCCCCCGCGCTATCACGGGAGCTATGAATTGGCACACATCGCATCCACCGTTCGGCACGCGATGGCGGCCAGCGTCGGTTCGGAGCGCTACTACTCGGAGGAGGATGTGCGGTCCTTCATGGGTGGCCTTGCGATGAGCAGGCTCATGATTCTTCAAGGTGCCAGCGGAACTGGGAAGACGAGCCTTCCGAAGGCCTTCATCAAGGCGGTTGCAGGAGGCTTGGAAATCATCGAAGTGCAGGCGGGCTGGCGTGATCGTCACGACCTGCTCGGGACCTACAACGCATTCGAGCGGCGGTTCCACGAGCGGCCATGCCTGAAAGCCCTCTATCAAGCAGGGACGCCACTGTTCGCGGACAAACTCTTCTTCGTCATCCTCGACGAGATGAACCTTTCGCCGCCCGAGTATTACTTCGCGGATTTCAACTCGCTTCTGGAGAGTGGGAAGGACGAAGTCGAACTGCACGACCGACCCATCGACAGGGTCCCGCAGCGAGTCGTGAAAAGCCCCAACAAGTCGATGGTGTTGAAGCTTCCACCTAACGTGTGGTTCATCGGCACCGCTAATCGGGATGAGACCACGTCAACGATTGCCCCGAAGACCTATGACCGGTCTCACGTCCTCGAACTACCCGCGAAGCATGAGGAGTTCAGGGTCGAGCGTCGTCAGCGATTCGATGCCCCCGTACGATTCTCCGAGCTTTGCGGGGCGTTCACCAGTGCCGGTCAAGAACACGAGGGCCGCGTTGACGAATTCATCGAGGCCTTGGATAGCGTAGCTCCGTCCTTGGCGACGCTGGGGGTCCGCCCCAGTCCCCGGTTCCGAAGCCAGGCTTCTCGATACATCCCCGTCGTCATTGCTTGCGGCGGTTCCCTGGCAGAGGCAGCGGACTACTTGCTGACATATCGCGTCCTGCAGCCAGTGGCGGACCGATTCGGCGTGAGCAAGAAGGCGCTAGAGGCCCTTCGGGACGAAGTTGCCGACATCGCGACCAGCCTCGGTGGGGACCGAACGAAGTGGAAGGCGGTTGATCTCCTGAACAAGAAGCTGGCGGCCATGAGCGGCGCCGACGATGAGGGCTAAAGGTGCCATCACGGAGCCGAACGTCAGACACACCAGGGGCGCATGAGCCCCCGAGGGTTCCGCCATCGTGGAACCTCGGCAAAATGGCAGCCCTGTATGAGGAACTTCTGGGCCAAGCTAACGACGGCGGTTTTGCGACCTTTGAGGCGGCGCTCAGCCAGCCGGTTCTGGCGGTTCACTTTCACGACCACATCGAGCGATCCGAATTGGAACGCCGCCTGGAACTTCGGGACACCCGTCAACACCTCAACCACATCTTCCAACACCCGCGTCGGATCCTCCGCAGCCATGAGCAGGTGCTCTCGGCGTCACGTGCGAAGAGAATCAGTCCCCGAGCGATCCTCGATCTAACGACACGCTCGTCGCGCTGGCGAAGGCGGACGCTTCGAGGGATCGAGCCTCGGGAAGTCCTGGCGCTGGTCCACGAAGACTTGGTCGATCGATACGAAAACCGGCTCGCCGCTGACTTTGCGGATCGGGTGGTCGCTCAGTTGACCGAGCGGCTTGATCGTCTGCGCGCGACTGATAGCATGTTCGAAATCATGGAGGAGTTCCAGGGCAGCGCCGGGGGCGGCACAAAGGTGTGGTACCGGCTGAGGGAGCGGCTCTACCGCTTGTGGGGAAGTTCGGCGGACCACCTGTCGGAGACGCGTCGCAGGTTGGGTGAACTGCGCTCCTCCATTGAGCGGCTTCGCGACCGGTTCTTGGCGTACCGCTCTCTGCCGCTTTACTCGGAGCTTGCCGCGTCACACCAAGTGCCCGACGCAATCCACGAGACCAACATACTCATCAACGACCAACACTACTGCCATCTGCCCCCGCTCTGGCAGGTGATGCTTGAGGGAAAGAAGCGTCCATCCAGACGACGCACTCTGAGCGAGGAAAAGATGTCGGAATATGATGGGAGGCTGCTCCTGCGATTTGCGCTCGGCGTGGTGGCCCAGGCGTTGAGGTCGCTTCGGTTCTGTGGTGAGGACGCGTGCACGCCGGGCGAAGCCTGGCAGCTTGTCCGTGACGGCGAGAAGCTGTCCGTCGGGTTGGCGGGCGAGCATCGCTCGGAGTTGGTCCTGACATCGGCCAACACCAAGGGTCGCATGATCCTCCAGATCGTCCCGGTGGCGGGCGTGGGGTCAAATTCAACGCTCCGGGACCAACTTGGGGAATGGATCTCCAAACATCGCCGCCATCCTGACGAGGAGCGCCTCCTCATTGTGTCCGGCGGACAATCAGATGCCGGAGTTGAATGGTCAGACGACGGGGTGTTCCCTGTCCTCTCCGTCTCCCCATTCGATCTCTGGTCGGTCGAGCGGGTGGGTCGGGCCATACGCTATTGGCTTGATGGTTCACGACTGCGCGCCTTCCCGTTCGAACTTGAGGGTGTGCTGCAGAGTGTTCGAGAGACATTCCCCCCAGACGTGCCGGTAGAGTGGAGTGAACGGTCGAAGGCCTTCCTGGTCTGGGGGGTGTTACCACCGTCTCAGGCTTGGCGTCTCAGGCGCGCCCTTCGCCAGCACGAGCAAGTTGACTTGGAGAAGCTCCACGGTGCGGTGGATGCCGCGCAGCGTCGGATTGAAGCGCTTCTGCGATGCCCTGTGTGCGGCGAGTCAGGCGAATTCGCAGACGAACCCGACCGCCAGCACCGCACCTACCATGCTCGATGCCGAAGCTGTTCCTCGGAATGGGGCGTCGCCGGTAGCCACCGGTATCCGTTCATTCATGTTGGCCCCGAGGAGCGCCAGACTCTCTCCCACGCCGGGATGGATGGACTTGGGCGCGCTGAAGGGTGAACAGAGAATCGCATGCGCCTGGGAACGCCGAGTTGAGTGGCGACGAATCGAGCAGTAGGGTCGCCCGGTCCATCGCGGTCCCCATGCTCGTTTGGCCAGTGTGAGAGGGCAGGACGAGGGGCCGCCCACCTCATCAGGTAAGTCTCCACTCCTGTCGTCCCTTCGCGCAATCGGTTGGTGCGCAGAGATCCTGCCGCCCTGCCAATTCTTGGAAAGGTGCGAGATGCTTCTAGACAAACGGTCTTGTAGGCACACAAGAAAGCTTGTTGCTTCGTGAGGGCTCTTGGTTCCATCGCGTCGACCCTGAGGACGATGTGAACCGGAACAGAATCAGCCAGCACCCCCTTCAAGTTGGATCAGACCTTGGCATCGAGGTGTGAGCGCAGACCCGCGTCCCCTGGCAATCGCGATCGTCGATGACTTCCCAGCCGCGCTTCCTGGTCGGGCCCAGCGGAAACGAGCGGCGGCAACCGAAGCCCGGCTCGAACGGCTTCGCGACCCAATACAGGTTCTCCGGAGCCTTGACTTGGGGGAGCTGCCCGGCGCAGGTTTCTGACATTCGATAACTGCGAATTATCGAATGTTGATACCCCCCCTCGCCTGAGAGTCCACGATGGCAGTCCTCACCCTCCTCGAACATGCATCTCTGCCTCAGGCCCTGACTGTGGGCGGGCTACGAGAGGAGGCCGACAGGCTCCTCCTCGCGTCGAAGGCGGCGGCGACGATGAAGGCCTACCGGAGCGACTGGGCCGCATTCGAGTCGTGGGCACAATCTGTTGGACGATCCGCTCTCCCAGCGGATCCTGAGTCGGTAGTCCTCTACCTGACCGCGCTGCACGGGTCGGGCAAAAGGATCAGCACCATTCGACGCCGGGTCGCGACCATAAGCCAGGCGCATCAGCACGCAGGCCACGAAACGCCGACGCGTGACCGTCGCGTGCGTGCACTCGTTCAAGGCATCGCTCGCGCAAGCAACACAACCCCCAAGAAGAAGAAGGCAATCGGCATCGCCGAAGTTCGAGCCCTCCTGGCCACCATTCCGCCGGACGCCCTGCGTGGCAGGAGAGACCGAGCGCTTCTGCTCGTAGGCTTCGTTGGCGCCATGCGCAGATCGGAATTGGTAGGGATCGATCACGCTGACGTCGAGTTCATCCACGATGAGGGGGCAGTCATCACGATCAGGAAGTCCAAGACCGATCAAGAAGGTCGCGGGCGACGCGTCGGGATCCCGATTGGGAAACACTCCGAAACGTGCCCGGTGATCGCACTCCAAGCTTGGATCCAATCCTCCGAGATATCCGACGGTCCGCTCTTTCGCCCAATTGATCGCCACGGGCGCTTGCGCAGAGCACGGCTCACGGATCACGCGGCAGCCCTCATCGTGAAGGCGGCGGCGAAGCGAGCAGGGCTCGACTCGCGGCTTTACAGCGGCCATTCGCTGCGATCTGGATTTGCGACGAGTGCCTCGCGCGCAGGTGCACCCGAAGCGCTCATCGCACGACAGACTGGCCATCGATCTTTGGCGATGCTCCGCGAGTACGTACAGGCTGGCAATGTCCTGACGGAGAATGCCGCGAGGTCCCTAGACCTGTAGCGGCTTGCGGCCATCTGAAGCTGTCACGGGAACGGGCCTCGGATCTTGGCCCGAAGTGGGCTATATTGGCTTGAGCCGCTCCGGAGGCTGACACCCCCGGCGCGGCAGAGACCAGCGGTGGACCCAACACCGATGACCCACAAACAGAGTATCCCGACGCGGAAGTCTCCGCGCCCGCCGTCCGATTCACCCGTGCCGCAACACATATCATGGCTCCTCCGACTCGGCGAATGGGGAAGGGCCTACTGGCCGCTGGGAGCAGACCGCTTCGTCCTGACTGGCCAGCCCCTGCCTTACAAGCGATTGGTCGATGTAGAAACAGGATTCGTCCGTGGGCGGCTGGGGTATGCCGCTGAAGAACGCATGCTCCGCGAAGCCGGAGTGCTCCCACACGGGGAGCGGCTCGTGATTCTTCTTTCGCATCCGCGCGCACCGGGAAGCCATCGCATTTCACCAGAGGATAACGTCGAGCTAGAACGAATGACCGACGCCGAGCTGGAACACATCTTGGCACGCAATGGCATCGATCACGAAAGAGCGAAGGAGTTCTCGACTCGGTGCCTCTCGAATCGGTTCCAGAGTCGGAAACCCTACTGCCTGACCACGCTCCGCGCCGAGCGGGTGCCTTGGGCGGTGGTGTCCGTTCACTTCCCGATGCCCGTCGCGAGCAATCTTCAGAGGTTGCTCCACTTCCGAAATTCGGAGGCGGTCAACCAGTTGGTCCAGCTCGGCGGGCTGTTCTATTCCGCTACTGTGACCCCCCGTTGCGACGCCATCTGTTACTTCGTGACGTTCCGGGAGGCGGTGCCCGCCAGCGGGCTAGATCAACTGCGACGAACCATGGCCAGCGCCCTCGCGTTCCTCCGGCCTACGCAGATCACCTGCAGCTTTCCTGAGCACCTGGGTGATGTCGGGTGCGCTCCCGGGCCATCATCCGGCTCCCTGTTCGACCCGCTTACTGGTCGACGCCTCCCGGATGCGACATGGTGTCGGACGCCGCTGGTGGGAGCTTCCCTCCTCCAGTCGTTGCGCTCACCAGCGGGCAACGAGGACCCCCGAGGGCCATCGTTTCCAGAGATTACCGAGGTCATCGCCGCATGCGGACTGGAGCCCTCGTCACGCTGGGGCTTTCGAGATCTTTGGGCGAGTGAGCGAGTTATGCCGGACGGCACTCGATCGCATTCGCGGAAGTTCGCGTTGATCATCCCGGGAAAGGAGTACGGTCCCCCCGAGGCTCGTTTTGCTGGAGACAATCTGAGTGCGGAGTTGTATCAGGCTCAGCTCCGACGCGGGAGAGAGTTTTTCGCCAACACTTTCGGACAGTCACATCCCCGCTGGATATGCGTCGATTACGACGTCAAGCCCCTCGAAACGGATCGGGGGGTGTCCTCGCGGTTCGCTGTCGACGGAGCGTGGCTGCGGGACCACATCGACCAGAGCGAGGTGGATCGGTGGCGCGGACTCGGCTTGCACCCAGAGTTTCGTCTGAGCGGTCGAGGATTCTACATCGAGTTCTTCTTCCCTGTTGGGGTGCCAGCCCCGGTATTGAAGGAATTGGGGCACCGCAGCACGCGGCTCCTGAAAGCCGAACGCATTGAAGTCGGGTTTCGCAAGCGTCACCACCTGATCACCGCCTCCGGTTTTCGGATCATCGAGGACGTATCCTCGCTCTCCTACCTCGTCCGAATGCCGGGATCCGTGCACCACTCGACAGGCGCAGTTTCGAAGTACCTGGACGGCAGCTTCACGCCGTCCTCCTCGCGATCTTGCCCACTTGCGGCAAGTCGCTTCGTGGAGCTTTCCCCGCCTTCCTCGCCAGAGACTCCCTCCTTACATACATCGGTTCATGCTTCTCCTCCCCCTCCTCCCCTTGAGAATTCTCACGGACGCCAATGCACATACCTACCACAAGCCCATGCCACACCTGCACCACCACCTGATGACGACACCGGCCCGCCCAAGCCTATCAAGGGTCATGACCAAGCCTCGCCTCTCTCCCGCACAAACGAAGGTGACGATGGCACGTCCGTACCCTTCCGCCCGCTCACCTACATGCGGGACGGACACTTGATGCTCAACAGGGCGCAGCGCGCGATTCTCATTGAAGCAATTGTCCGGGATATCCTCCTGCATGATCGCCGGAAAGCCGGACCGGCACCCGACCCAGCGCCGTACGAGGCGGCTGCCACTTGCCTCGTCAACCAAGCATGCCGCACTGCCGGTCACTTCCGACTCGGTACACGGCAAGTCCAACTCCGAATTTCGGAACTGACTGGCAAGACGGAGCGATACCGCAATCGCGCCTCGCGGGCGCTCAAGGCTCTGGTTGGGACAGGTTACATCTCACTCGTGACTGGTCATCTTCGACGTGGCGAGATGATTCCAGGGGCAGGGCCATGCCCCAAGAGCGAGGCGGCGAAGTACAGCGCCAACTTCCCGAAGCTCCTTGAGATGACCAAGACTTCGATAGCCCAGAGGCATGCGCCGAGCGGCTGCGCCAGGAAGTCGTAACGCGAAGAACCACTTCACCGACAAGTCGCTCACAAGCCGTCTTATCCTCGCACAAGACACCTTGTTATCCGGTGGGGCTGCAACGATCACCGGGCCGCGAAAGCATCGGTGCCGGACCGGTCAACTCAAGTCCATGAACATCATCGATTTGTGGGAGTCTTTCCCGGCGGTGGGGCTCACGCGGACGTGACCTGCCATGTGTTCAGGCTCGTGTTCGAGGGGTGGCACGCTCGGCGCAAACTAACTGCTGCGAGTCGAAGGCGACTGACTGACGTCTCCGGGAAGTCACCTGCGCCATATGACGCTGGCCAAGACCGTCACCAACTTTTCGTTCCTTCAATCCTGAAGGGCCCCACAATCCTCTGGAACGCCGTGCTTGAGGGACTGAAGGCTGCTGTCCAGTAGTTCCACGCAACCGAGCCTTGAAGGTTCACGACGTTGAAGCTGGCACCAAAACGTGCAGCGGCCCAGCCCCGTCCGCACATCAGCGCGGCGGTGTCCGTGAGGATCATCCGGTCATGGAATTCCTCCCCACCGTCGAGAGAGCGCCACACAACGACCTCCAACGATTGCCCAACGGGAATCCTAGAAGCCAGCGAAGCGCACGCGGACTGAAAGTCTTGGGGGCTCAGGTAGTCATGCGCGACAGGGTCGGTCATCTCCCTCGCGTGCAGGACAATTCTAGCGGGCCTACTCCGGACATCAATAGCCTCACCCAGCATGACCTCGATGAATTCTCCCCAACGGTGCTTCCCTGGATGGAAGAAGGGATCGATAATGGCGACCCATTTCGCCCTCGACATGATCGGAGCGACCAGTCTCGCCAGGGCTCGTGCGTCTTGCGGAATCGCCTCCCACGTCGGAACCTCCAACAGTGTCGGGTCATGCCACACATCCTGGATCTCTGCCACGGGCTCCGTCGGTTCGCGGCGTTTCTTGACTAGGATTCGGTGAAACGGACGCTCCCGATGCGCGACGAGGGCCGCGTCGTGCCAGTCTTCGATCGGAATGCCCTCGGGACTCATGGCGGCAGGGCGATGAAAACCGAGCAACTTGGTCTTTTCGAACCCCGGGTCGCGCAAGATCACCTCGATACGCGCCAGCTCCAACTCTGAGTTCAGTTGGTTTCCCCGACATGCCGCTGAGACTGCCGCCTTCCATCGCTTCGGGAATCGTGAAATCGCCCGACCTACCGAGATGCCAAACATGTCCACGATGTGCACGAACGTCTTGAAGTCGTTGAGTCCCTCGGGCTCGATGGCGAATTCGCGGAGCACTAGAACAACTCCTCGCTTCGTTCGGAGAAGAAGCCCTCTGGCCAACGTTCAGAAAAGTCGCCTTCCTCCGTCAACCCGATGCGGTGCACCCTCAACCCAGCCTCAGTGTCGCGCTCCAAGACGTTGACGGCGACACGATCAATTCCTGGGGAGGACTTGCCCTGGGGCAGCTCCCCATCAGTGGACTCCCTGATCCGCCGGAGGATGCGAAGGGTCAGGTGTTCGCTGTGAGTCTCCAAGATGAAGGTCTTGGGACGAATGGAAGCAGTCGCCGCTTCGATGAAGAGATCCCCGAGCCCGACTTGCACACGGGGGTGGATGTGAATCTCGGGCTGCTCTACGACGACAAGGGAGGCTCCGTCCGCGAGAGCTGCGACAACCACTGGCAGAACCTGCGAGATTCCGACGCCGATCTCGCACGGCGCCACGACCAATTGGGTTTGGACCTCGACGATGTTCACTACCCTACGAGGCCGCGCGTTTTGGATCGCCGCCTCAATGTCTGCTAGGCGGTCCAAGAGGTCGCCGCGCGCCGTGAGGTTCCTGAGGCTTAGATAGTCCAGTTCGACTACCTCGCGCCGCTCAAGCCGATACCCGCTGTCCAGTCGATCCGGATCAGACAGCCATTCCGAGACCTCAGTAACCAACAAGTCCGGCCCCAGGTGAACCAAATCCCAGGCACCAAGACCTCCGCTCCAACGGCTGCGCTGTGCAGACCTGACGGGAGAGAATCCGCGCGGGGGTACTTCGCGGAGTGGCCCCACATAGCGAAGCCCATCGAGGATCGCGGCGAGAATTTGACCTGGTGTGGCGATGCAGGCGGACAGCAACGTGATCGCGTCCTGCAGCTCCCTGATGTCGTGCGCGGGTTCTTCGCTCTCAGGAGAACCTGTGCGATCATGACGTGTTCGGCGCTCCCGGACTTCCGCCATGAACGTCGGTTCGATAGTCTGGCCCCACTGCGGCAGTGAGGAGGACTGGAGAAGCGGCAGCTCCAACCAAGCCGCGTCGACCGGGCCATTCCGAGCATCCGGGCGGCGGCCTCGCTCCTCGATCATCCCGACCACGGTCTCAAGCGGCGCCTCGTGTATTCCGCCACCGAGATCGCTTCTCCGAAGCAAAGGGTGGTCAGCGTTGATCGCAAGGATGTGGGGGGTTGCTCCTGCGACTCCGGAGAGGCGGGAGAACGGCTCGTCACCCCAGCCTACGCGGTACTCGGCAACGTACGCCCCGCGCCCATCGGGTCGCTGAGCGACGTGCAGTTCAACCCACGCCCGCTTCAACAGCCTCGGCCAATCCTGAAGTTCAGTTCCCTCTTCCCGGACGTCCACGGCTCTGTTCGTGAGGTAGTCATCGAGGCGCGCATCGATCTGAGACGTGAGCTGAAGGGCTCCAAACGTCGGGAATGTCTCGCCCTCGCAATCAAACTCGCAGCGAAGTCTCACCCGGCGCGTGCCAGCCTTGGCGTGCACAAGCGTATGAAACCCGCCGAGATCGACGGATTCGCCACCGACCGCCGTTCGGTCTATGTCTGGGTCGCGATGAGAGAGCAGGTCACCGAAGTATTGTAGGGCTTGGATGATACTGCTCTTCCCAACGCTGTTCGGGCCGAACAGGAGCGTGATGGGGCGAATCTCGACGCGCACGCCGGGCGAGCCGACGGCCTTGAAGTTCTCGATCTCGATGGCGGTGATCATTCCGGTTCACTCGCAGTCTTGATGGCCTTGTCTTCCTCAACCAAGTGTTTCAAGTCGATCGACCTCCACGCCTTCTGGAACTGGCTCCGGAAACCGGGATCCTTGAGCGTCTCGTAGGTTACATCCTTGAACTGGACATCGAGCCGCATCTCTTGAACGAAATCCGCCGGGTCAGGGAATGCGTCTTCAAGGAGCGCCCGGACGTAGGCCCTCGCAGTAGTCTCGCTCGGGTGCCTCTCGTAAGTCTCCCGGAGCAGCGTTTCGGGGGGATTCTTCAGGACCGCTGGGAGAAACGTGTCCAGCAGGCTGTCCTTCGCAGTACTGAATTGCAGCCTGAACGCCGCCTCGCTTGCTTCTCGGAACCTGTCGATCTGCTTTCGCAAGCCCTCGACCTTTGAGCAGAACTCATCCTTGTTTTTCTTGAGAAGAACGCTCCCGAATCGCTTCCCCAACGACTTGATGTAGCCCTTTCGGAGTTCTGTGACTTCCCTCTGCAAGTCGTTGATGGACAGCTTCTTCGCCCCCGCATCGGTACCCTCTACGGACACGTCAAAGGTCTTTCCGTCGATCAGCCGGAATTGGCTCTTCAGCCGTGCTTGGACCTCCTTGCTCCCCTGGACGTTTAGCAATTCAGGCGGTAGCGTGACGGTCCGCCGCGCGATGTGACAGCCAACCAGCTCCAGTTCCACGAACTGAAGAATCGACTGGTAGACCTGTACTTGGCGGGCCAAATCAAACTTTTGGGGGGGGCGATTCTGCAGGCCCTTCTTGGTTTGCTCGACTTCCGAGTGCTCGATCAGATGCCTGCCAATCTCCGGACGGGCGTTACGCTGCTTCTCGTCTGGTACCGAGTGCTGCGTCGTCTCGCACCCGGGTGTGCGATCAGGGGGCGGATGATCCGGCTGTGGAGGCTCCACCTGGCTCGGTTCTCGGCCCCAGTCAGGGACGACCGCGCTTATGAGCGCGTCGGCCTGCTCGGCACCCAGCCTGAACGCGTTGGGTTCGCTCGACGCTCGAAGCTCCTCTACAACCTGCGGTGTCGGCGCGAAGACCCATCCATCGTCATCGACTAGGATCACCCCTATGCGTAGGCCCGGCGCCTTCCGCACAGGCACTCCCGCATCGATCAGCGCCGCCAGTCCTTCGATGTCGCCATAACCAATTCGGCAAACATCAGCGTGAGTATCGAGGACAACGGTGAGCGTCACCTGTCGCTCCATATGCGCTCTCAGCATCTCGTCTGCAACCGGTCGTGCCACACCGGGAGCCAAGTACACCACTCGACGCGAGGAGCGGCTGACGCGGCGGGCGAGATCGCCGGGAGTGAGGGCAACGAACAGGCTCATTGCATCTGCTCCTGATCAGTCAGGTTCATCAGGGAGTCGCCCGGCTCCTTCATCACGCCGCCTCTTTCTTCATCCGCTGCAGGTGGCCCAGCGTGCGTTTCAGGTCCTTACGGAGGCGGGTCGTGCTCTTGCCGGGCTTGATGATCGTGCCGGTGTTCAGGTCCACGAACCAGACGCGGCTCGGCTCGGCGGTGAAGCGTGTCTCCGCGATGATGTTGAGCAACTCGATGGTAGCCTTTCGCTGCAGCACGTCACTGTTCTTCGTGTCGTCGTGTGCGGAGGCGGAGACGTAGAGGAACACCTCCTCGCCCTTCGTCGTCTCCGCGCTGAAGTGGAAACCGCCGGTCAGAGCATGCCCTTCCCAGCGGCAGGAGGGTTGCTTGCCCGTCATGAAGTTCTGGCGCATGCCCGTCAGCCTGGGAGCAATCTTGCGGATGAACACCTCCAGGGCGGCATAGCTGCGTTTCCTTGTCGCTGCCTCCTGCTTGTTCACCGGCGCCACCACGAAGCAGTTGTCGAGGTGAGGGCGTCCGGTGCCGGGCCTCCTCAAATCGAGAATGATCGCCTCGCGCAGCGCCTTGTAGCCAAAGAAGCGGAAGTCGCGCTCCTCCTCCAGTTTGGCGAGCATCTCCTCCCACCGCGCGGCGGGCTGCTGGTAGAGGCGGCTGATTTCGTAGATGTGCGTGGTCATGGTCGAATCCATCCGCTCCGTGGTTTGATGTAAGTGAAATGCGTTCTCCCGCTATCGCTTGCGCTTTCCACGCCCCGGACGAGGTGGTGGTGGCAGCCGCCTCTCGGGGGATTGAGAAAAGCCTCCCGACTTGACCATCATCTTGGCGAGAAGGGAGGCCAGTCTTGGATTGTTTGCCATCGCGGTGAGCAGAGTGGCAGGGTCTGGCTTGTCGCCTTGGGCTGCCTTTGCGAACAGATCCAAGAGCGCGGGGGTTTGGATGGCTTCCATCACCAGCAACACTTCAGGCGAGTCATCGGCGGACTTGTCCGAGTAGTCAGGGAAGCGGTATCTGGTTAGCTGGGCAAACTCCTGGAAGTGGTTGTCGGCAGCGGCTGGGTTTCTGGCGATGAGAGCGAAAGCGTTCCTCAAGTTCTCGGCGAGGTCCTTCAGGCCTGTTGGCGTATTCGAATACTCGATGGCCCTCTGATGGGAAATGTCGAACGGCAGGCGCGGCCCCGTCTTCTCCCGTACGATGATCGTCCCGAGTCTGCACGCGTGGCGAAGACCCAACTCGTAAAAGACGTTCGGATTCGGATAGGTGACATCAGCGACGACCAAGTCCGAGTGCATGATCCGCGTCAGGATGTCGGACGTGATCGTGCCAGGCATGGCGACATCGTCCGCCCGGGTCACTTCGAGCGCTGGATCAGCCATCTTCAGCGCCTCCTTGATCAAATCGTCGTAGCGCTTGCGAAGTTCTGCGGCGGTGACGTGGACATCGCCGAAGGACTGATCGCCGATCGGCATGATGACGAAACACTGCTTGGCTGGCATGGATGTGAGCCCTTTCTCGCCGGTCGATTGTTGCCGCGCCGGACCTCTCCGGGGCGGATCGTGGAGTCTGCCCTACAGCCCTCCCGCAAACGCGTTCTGCAGGCAGGAGTCGAACAAGCTTTGCGCTTCTTCGAGTTGGTGAACGCGATCGACGCTGGAGGCGCGCGCGACGCGCAGGAAATCAGCAAACGGGTTCTGTTGCCCCACCGGCGGCGTGATGACGGAAACGGCCCTCAGGCTCTCGCGGGTGATCTGCGGCGTGGCAGTCCCCGTGATTGCCTCACGAACACCACGGAGTTTGAGTACCCACTCCAAGAACTCCTGCGTCATCGCCTTCCGATCCAGATCGTCCAGGCACATTGCGTTACCCGTGACCCAGCACTTTGGGGGAGTCACGTGGATCGCGCCGCAAGTCCCCCGGCAACCGATGGTGACGACCGGCTCCGCGTGATTGAAATCGCTGTAGAACCCAACCTGACCATTTGCACTGTACACCGGGAAGCCATCCTCCAGCAGATCCTTCCCCGGGATCGTCTTCCACTGGCGCGGTCGGCAGAACGACTCCAAGCCCTTCTCAGGCCACCCCTTCGGATTCGTGACCGGGTCGCCGAACATGTCGAGGAAGGTGGAGCGGATGAGGTCGTCGGTGAGGTCGAGGGCCTGCTGGGCTTTGCGGCGCAGCGCGTCCGCCTTGTCCAGGATCGCCGCGATCCGCCGCTGCTCGGAGAGGTCTCTCGGGTACCTAACGGCGAACTCCAAAAGGGCCTTGGGGCTGAGTCGAGGCAGGTTCGCGCCTGTAGCCAACGACGTGGCCTTTGCAACAACGCTTGGTGAGCGGAGGAAGTGGTAGAGATAGTCCCGGTCTACCTCTGCCCCCGGCAGTAACGGTAGAATGTCAGTGCTGCAAATCCCCTCAAAGCCCGGACGTGCGATCTTCATCAAATTTGGACGGAGCTTGCCGTAGAGAACGTGGGCAGAGGTGAACCTGAACTTGTTGCTCGCGAGCTGTCCCCGTTCGACGGATACCAATTCGCGGATATGACCATCATTCCCGATGTGCTCCAGGCCCACGTACTTCGACCCTTTCTCGATCAAGTCGGGTGCCACACCCTCTCGATCCAGCGTAACGAGCTTCGACAGGGGAGTTTCGATCCACTCCGGCGACCGGTGAAGGGTGTTCATCGCAGCATCCCTTCCAGTTCCTCGATGTCTGCCGCGATTTCCTCCTGAAGCGTCTTGAGTCGCCCGAGTATGACCTTGGGTTTGTCATACTCTGCTGCGACGTGACTGGTCTCGCGGTAGCGGTTGATGGAGAGGTCGAAGCCCTCCTTGACGATCTCGGCCAGCGGCACCGCGAAGCACTTGGACTTCCGGTCGGCAAAGGCCTTGTTGTTCTTCCGATCGCGCCACTGGGCCCAGCGCTTCGCGACGTCGGGGATGTCGTTCTCCTTCACCTCCTGGCGCTTGTCGTCGAGCGAGAGACCGTCGGCCTCGACGTCGTAGAAGAAGACGTCCTCGGTCTTGCCGCCCTTGGTGAAGACGAGGATCGCGGTGGCGACGCCCGCGTAGGGCTTGAAGACGCCGCTGGGAAGGTTGACGACGGCTTCGAGCTGGTTCTCCTCCACCAGCATCTTGCGCACGTCCACATGGGCGGTGGAGCTGCCAAACTGGACGCCGTTCGGAACGACGACGGCGCAGCGCCCGCCGAGGCGGAGCATCTGGATCATGAGAGCGAGGAACAGAAGCTCGGTCTTCGTGGTCTTCACCTTGCGCTTGAGGCTCGGCAGAAGCGCCTGCTCGTCGAGGCTCCCCTTGAACGGGGGATTCGCGAGGATGACGTCGAAGGCATCCTTCACGAGCGCCGGGTGGCGATCATCGAAGCTGGCGGCGAGGGTGTCCTGATAATGGATGTTGGGCTCGTCGATGCCGTGGAGGAGAAGGTTCATGGCCGAGACACGGAGCATCGTGGCGTCGAAGTCGAAGCCATGCATCCCTTCGGCCAGATGGCGCCGCTGGGCGGCGGTGAGGAGGTCGCCGGTGTACGAGACGTCCGCGCGACCTGTCTCGGGATCGACCTGCTTGATTTGCCCTTTCTCGGACGTATGCTGGCGCATGATGTAGGCGATCGTGCGCACGAGAAAGCCCGCCGTGCCGCACGCCGGATCCGCGATGCGGTCGCCGGGCTGGGGCGCCACCATCTCGACCATGAGGTCGATGATGTGGCGCGGGGTGCGGAACTGACCGTTGATGCCCGCCGTGGTGAGCTTGGCGAGGACATGCTCGTAGATGTCGCCCTTCCAGTCGTCGCTGGTCAGGTCGAGTTCGCTGATCATGTTGACGGCGCGGACGAGCAGGTCGGGCTTCGAGATGAGGAACTGGGCGTCCTTGAAGAACGCGCCGATGGTCATCTTCATGCAGACGCGATGCATGTGGGCGAAGACGCCCTGCTCTGCCTTCCGCTTCTTCTCAGGGTCGGCGGGCCATCCCCGGAAGAGGTCGAGCATATCCTGCCCGCCGAGTTCCTTGAAGCGGTGCCACCGAAGATGCTGCTCGTCCGGGCCGAACAGGAGTTTGGCGCGCAAGTCGGCATCGCCAAGTCGCTGGATTTTCTTCTCCGTGAGGCTCTCCCGCATGTCGAGCAGGCGGAGGAAGATGAGGTAGCTAAGCTGCTCGATGACGCTGAGGGGGTTGGCTATCCCTCCCGCCCAAAAGGACGTCCACAGGCTGTCGATTTTCGTTCTCATGGCACCAGTGATCATTGGTAAGGCCGGACCTCGGGGTTCTGGGGTTGGAACTTCTGGATCACGCTCAGCAAGTAGTCCACCTGCTGACCGTCGGTGAAGACGCCATCCACGCCGTCCGAATGGAGTGAGGTGAACGGTGCTTCGTACAGTTCCTTCAGCTCGATGGCACCAAAGCGGCGGATGTGATTCTTCAGCAGGTCGAGGAATTGCACCTGGCGCGCCGTGAGCGACGGGTAGCGCGTGGCGAAGGCGACGAACTCGCGTTCGACGGCCTCCGCGTCCAGCCCGATGATGCGGCGGATCAGGAAGTCGAGCGGCGTCGTCAGGTCGCCGTAGAACTCTTGCAGCAGGGCGAGTTGGATATTCGAGTCCTGCACGAGAATCAGCTTCTGCAGGGCGTCGAGGTCAGCACTGGTGACAGGCTCGCCGCGCTTGATGCGCTGGAGGGTGGAACTCGTCTTCTCCAGGTCTCTCAGGACGCGTTCGACGCGCTGGCGGTAGGCGGCCTGATCAAGCGAGGCCATCGTCTTCAGCGTGTAGTACTCGGACTGGGTTTCAGAGACGCACTCCGGAACATCGATGATCTTCGGCGGGAGGCCGGAGGATCCGGTCGGTCGCTGGCGGTAGCGCATGATGCCACGCAATTGAACGCGGAGGTCTTCAAGATCCATGCACGTCGCCGTGGACCAGAACGGCGCGTCGGGTGTCTCAATCTTCTGGATCCATTGAGCCTTGGCCTTCACCTGAGTCAGGTTGCGGGGAAGCTGGAGGACCTGGTCGATGAGATCGTCGCGAAGGTTGGCGAAGCTTGCGCTCTGGCGCATCAGTTCGAGCTGCATGCGGGCAATGAGCAGGTCGAATCGATACGCGTCGGCGTCGCCACCGATGTCGCGCCATTGCATGAGCCGGGCGATCTCGTTGCGGAGGACTCCCTGGGTCTGGGGTTCGAACTGGCGAAGGACGGCGGCGTTCTTGGTCACGAGCACATGGCGCCAGCGCTCGCGCACTGGGACGGAGTGTTCTGGCAGGTCCTGGATGTCCTTCTGGATCAGATCGATGGCGACGCCGAAGAAGGTCTCGTCGAACTTCTGGAGGGCGACCTCGGCCAGGTCGATGCGCGCCTCGAAGAGTTGTTCAAGCACCGCTTTCGCACGGACGTCTGGACGATCCTGGTAATTGGTGACGTCGAAGCGCTCGAAGTTCCCCCAGTGATCGAAGATCAGGAACTCCTTCTTGTCGGTGCCGGGTCCAAACAGGTCTCTGCAAAGACGCGTTCCGCGTCCGATCATCTGCCAGAACTTGACGACCGAGAAGACGGGCTTGGCGAAGACGAGGTTCACGACCTCCGGCACATCGATGCCGGTGTCGAGCATATCCACCGAGATCGCGATGGTGAGGTTCTTTGACGGGTCCTTGAATTCGTCGATCAGGGTCTCCGCGCGGGGATCGTAGTTGTCGATCACGCGGCAGAACGTGCCGCCGTACTGCGGGTACAACTCGTGGAAGAGTGCCTCCAGCAGGATGGCGTGCTGGTGGTTGCGGGCGAAGATGATCGATTTTCCCGGTCGAGAACCAGAGGAGTCGCGGATCCCGCTTTCCATTAGATTGCGAATGATGTGGCGGTTCGTGTCCTTGTTGAAGACGGCGCGATCGAGGTCGCCGGGACGGAAATCATAGAATTCGGCCTCGTCGTCCTGATCCTGCAGGATTTCCTGCTGCTCGGGCGTGAGCTGCGCCCACTTGATCCCGGAGCGAAGCAGGCCGGTGGTGTGGATCTTGGGCACGAACGGCACGAGATTGCCTTCCTCGACGGCCTTTTCCAGGCTGTAGGAAAAGGTCGGATCGAGGGCAGGCCGTTCGAAAAGCTGGTAGGTATTTCGGTGCACCATGTGGACCGGGGTCGCCGTAAGCCCGATCTGGATCGCGTCGAAGTACGTCAGGATGTTCCGGTAGCGGTTGTAGATGCTCCGGTGGCTCTCATCGGCGATGACGAGGTCGAAGAAACCCGGGTCAAAGGTCTCGTACGCCTTGAGCATCGCGGGGTACGTCGCGAGGTAGATGCGCCAGTTCCGATCTTCGGAAGTCTTGGCCGTGACGTACGTGCGGGGCTCGCCCGGCAAGAACTGCTTGAAGGCGTTGTGCGCCTGTTTTCGCAATTCCAGGCGGTCGCAGAGAAACAGGATCCTGACCGCCTGCCCGGCGCGGTTTAGGAGGTCGCACAGAGCCACGGCTACGCGAGTCTTGCCGGTTCCCGTGGCCATGACGATCAGACCTCGGCGCTTTCGAGCCGTGAGATCGTCGGTGACGCGCTTGATGGCCTCGATTTGGTAGAGCCGGTCGATAATCTGTGGATCGTGCGAGACCTTCTGGAGAGGCTTGGCGTGGCGCCGCGCGATCAGGCTCTTGAGACTGTCGGGCGCGTAGAACCCAAACAGTCGGCGAGGCGTGTCGCCCGCCGCATCGTTCCAAATCCAGATCTCGTAGCCGTTGGTATAGAAGATGACGGGGCGGAACCCGCCGTGCCGGTTCTCCAGTGCATCTGCATAGAGCTTCGCCTGCTGGCGTCCCTTCGCGGGCTCCTCGGCGGTTTTCTTTGCTTCCACCACGGCCAGCGGCTTCCCGTTCTCCGCATAAAGAACGTAATCGCAGGAGCCTTGGCCCGTCGCGGTCGGCTGGCCGTCGACCTCGACTTCCTGACCGACTTCCTCGGTGCTGGCTCCGTCCAGCCCGACGTTCCACCCTGCATCGAGCAGGAGGCGGTCGATGAGCTGCTTGCGCGTCGTTGCCTCGTCGAACTTCAACTCGTCCAGGTGGGCGACACCCTGATGCTGCAGGGCACGAAGCTCGGCTTCCGACTTCGCGGCAATATCTGCCTCCGCCCGCGCCCTCTTCAACTCATCGAGCAGGCGAAGCGTGTCGGCTTCCTTCGCTTCCAGTAGGCGCTGGAGCTTCTCGCGCTCTCGTTCCTGCTCCTTTGCGCCGAGTTGCGAGAAGGCGGTCGCGTCGGGATGGCGATAGGGAGCGATGGCCGCGCGTTGTCCTTGGTCATACGACAGGTGAAGCCACTCCGCCAGCTTCCGCGTCTCGCGTAGCAGGTTCAGGGCGTCCGAGCTGGACACCGGCTTGCCGTGAGCCCCGCGATTGCCGGACCGTCGAATCAGGTGCAGGAGATCGAGGACTGGCTTCGGGACACGTGACTCGAAAGCAGGTTCGCGCAGCATGTCGAGGAGCTTGTCCTCAATGCTCGCGGGGAGCCCCATCAGGTCGAAGACGACGAGGGTCAGGCGCTCCGCGAAGAGCCGGAGCTTCACCATCGCACTCGCCGGGTCGGGATGCGCGTAACTCTCCGCGTAGCCCGCCAGATCGGCAAGCTCGGGGCGAAGAGGTCTCAGGAATTCAAAGTTCTGCGAAGGCATCGAGCGCATCCTATCGTGCCCCCCTCAATTCCAGAATCGTGCCCGTCATTCCTTCACTCCATACCGCTCCAGCCAATTCGTCAGCGTCTGGTAACTCGGAAGGCCGACCAACTCGGCGGCCTTCGACTTGTTCCCTCCTGCCTCCTTCATCGCTCGTTCGAGATAATGACGGGCGACGGTGTCGAGCAACTCCTTCAGTTTCAGGTCTTCACCAAGCTCGCGTCCAAGGATGCCTTCCTCTGACTTGGGAAGGCCGGTCAGGGTCGCCTCACGGATATCCTCCGGTGTAATCGTAGAGCCCAAAGACCAGACAATCGCCCGCTGGAGGATGTTCATCAGCTCGCGAACGTTCCCAGGATAGGTGTGCCGGAGCAGAAGGTTTCTTGCGCCGACGGAAAGCTTCTTGTCGGAGTGGCCTGGCTGGCCCTTCGACTCGCGGTTGATCATCTCGACATAGTGGTCGATCAACTGGGACAGATCGCGGCCCCGATCACGGAGCGGTGGGATTTTGATCACGGCGACGGCGACGCGGTGGAAGAGATCCTCGCGAAACCTGCCGGCCACCACGTCGGCGCCCAAGTCCCTGTGGGTGGCCGCAATCAGGCGGAAGTCGACCCTCTTTGCCTTACTGCTGCCGACCTTCGTCACCTCCCGCTCTTGGAGGACTCGGAGAAGGCGCACCTGGGCATGAAGGGGCAGCTCCCCGATCTCGTCGAGGAACAGCGTCCCGCCATTGGCCTCCTCGACGTGGCCGTTGCGGGCCTGGGTCGCCCCCGTAAACGCCCCCTTCTCGTGGCCGAACAACTCGGAGTCGATCAACTCCTGCGGGATTGCCCCGCAGTTCACGGCGACGAACTTGCCCGTCTTTCGTGGTGAGGCCTGATGGATGGCCCGCGCAAACAGCTCCTTCCCCGTGCCGGATTCGCCCAGGAGGAGGACAGGGAGTCCCCTGGGAGCCACTCGGCGCGCCTTTAGAACCACGCGTTTCATGACGTCACTGGAGTGCAGGATGGACTCGAACTCCGGCGCCTTTGGAGGCAGTCCGAGGTTCAGAGCCAAGAGGTCGAAATCCGCCTGCTGCAAGCGAGCCGAGGTGGGCTCGTACGCAAGCTCGAATGGCAGGGAAACCTCCTGGACGCCCCGCTGAATTGAGGAGTCGATCAGCGTCGCCGGGAAAGCCGTCTTGCCGAGAAGCAGCCAAATGGCAGCCATCGCAGGCGTTCCTGGAGACAAGTGAAAGTAGAGGTGTGGGGGCTGCTTCGCGGCGCCGAGCACCTCCTTCAGGATTCCCGTGGCGGCCTCCTGAATCTCGCCGTAGGCGGTCGGCGAACTGAGCTTCTGGGGGTGAATGTGGACCTGGGCGGCGGAGAGCTTCTTCAGCCAAGGCGCGTAGTGCTTGATGTCGGTGGCGGGGTAGTCCGACAGGAGGTGGACGCGATCGAACGCGCGCCATCGGACAGCCTGCCCGATTGGCCCAAGATTCTTGGAGTCATCAGCGGCGGCGCAGTTGAGGTCGGTCTTGCCGATCCAAGCGAAGAGGAGGTCCATGCCCGAGAAGGTGTAAGGCGCCTTGTGCGGCTGCAAGGAGTCTTGTGGGGTGGGTTCGGCAGCCGTGAATGAAGTCGCTTGAACGCATGCATCGTGAATCGGTGATAACCTGTGTCAGGGGAGTGGTCCACGTTGACCGCCGCCTTTATGGGAGGACGGGCACGTCGCTCGCAATCTTCCCCCACCTGTGGTCGCTCGATCGACGGGACCACGACGACCCCCGTCCGGAGCTAGTCCTGTGGGAAACGTGAAGCAGAAGCGTGCCGTCATCGCCAGTATGATACAGCAGCTCGACAGTGGGGGGCGTATGATATCTGACCTCGCCGAGGCCAAGCAGTGGGCCTCAGAGTTGAACAGGGCCGTTTTTCGGGGTAGGGCTAAAGGAAAAGTGGGTGCCGTTCAGGATATCCGCTACTACAAGACACGCACGCTCGCTGTTCAGAAGCTCTGCGACAAATCGCGAAGCAGGGTCGTCAGAGCGGCTGCTGCTGGGGGAATCGGAAGGGAGCTACTCCGGCGGACTCGGCTCAAGCGGGAAGAATTCGTCAGAGCTTTCAAGGTGGATGATGCGGGGTTGATCCGTGAAATCATCCGCGTGTTCGATCAGGGGCGGACCAACTTCGGGGCTGAGCAGCCCTGGGCTCTCGACTTGGTTCGCACACGAACGGACGGCGGGGAGCGAAACAACTGCGACCGCCAAACGGAACTCCTCGCATTCCTTGCGAGCTACGGGCCATCAAACCCTGATTACACGTTGGCTGCCTTCCCCTTGGTCACGCGCATTTTTCGAACCGCGTACTGGGCTGAGCGCTGGTTGGATTTTCAGCAAGGGCAAATCGTGAAGATTGATCAGTGCCCAGCCTGGAAGCTGTTCCGGAAGTTATGCGCGGCTGGCGATCTCGATCATTGGTTCTGCGAACTCTGCGCCCATCAGTGGTTCCTCTACCGGACCGGGTACTTTCTTGAGCGCGCGAACTACTTCTCGAGCTACATCCGCCAGCACATGATCTTCTACGGCCCCTCGTCCCCCGAAATGGACACATGCCTGGAGCAGATCGATGGCATCCTCTTCGAGTTCCACCTGCGCCTCAGCGACCTGAGGTTCATCACCACAGAGCAGGTGCCCGGGAGCGGGGAATTGAAGAAAAAGCCGCGTCCCGAAAAGTCCACGGAGCGCATGGAATAGAAAGGAACGACCACATTCGCGCGGGCCAGGAGGCCCAAGCGCATGAATCGGAAAATGAAGATCGGCATCGCAGCCGATCGGTACGGCAGGACGATCGCTGGATTGCGCGCGTGGATCGCGCGCTGGAATCAACAGCACCCCGAGATGCCCGTCCGGCGTCATCCCGGATTCGTCGACGAGGCGGACCTGGCAAGGGCGATGGCGGCTTGGGAGCGGCAGCATACTCCAGCCCTCCGCGTGGCCGCGTCGCTGTCCTCCACTCTGACGGTGGGGAGGCAGTGATCATGACAATCAACTCAACCACACCAACTACTCCACCGTGGATCCGTCGGATTGACTCGCTCTCCGCGATGGAGGCCGCGCAGCTCGCCGACGGCTACCCGTTCCTGCCGATCGACGAGGATCTTGCGTTCGACCTCCTGGCCTGGGCTGACGCCGAGCCTTGGAAAGGCAACGCGCTTCAGCCGCTGGAGGGGGCGAACCGGCGTGTTCTCCGCGAAGAAATCATGAGTCGCGGAATGGACCGGAAGCCGGTGATCGAACTGCCTAGAGGCTGGATTGCTGACGGAAACACCCGGCTTCTTGTCTACGACGAGTGTTACCGTGATGGACACCCCGTTCACTTCCCTGGGTTCGAAGTGCGGGAGTTCCGGGACGACGAGGAACGCGCGGACTTCCAGATGGCCTGCGCAATCGTCCACCGCCACCTTAGCACGAAACAGAGGAAGTGTCTGGTTCGGGCTGGGATCCAGCGGCACCCGGAGTGGACAGACAATCGACTCGGGGCCCTGCATGGACTGACGCAGGACACGGTGACGCGCATTAGCGACGAAATGATCGCCGCCGCCGAGATTCCATCGAGACCGGAACGACGGGTTGGCGCCGATGGCCGCGAATACGATGCCCCCAAGCTGCGGAGCAAGAAGCCGAAGCCGACTCCCGCACTCCACCCCGCAGCCGCACTGATCGCAGCGTGGCACTGCGAACGGGGAGGGCACGGCACCACAGCCGATGACCTGCTCCTGTTGAGTGCGGATGCGGGAATTGACCTCCTGGGCTTGGTGAAAATCGCGGATGGACCCAATGACCGCGCCACACGGCTCGCCCTCACAGCATGGCTCTGGACCCTTTGCGGAGAACGGTTCGGCGATCACACCGTGGTTGGGGCGCGGGCCAAGAATAGCTGGTCCACCTTCAATCTGATTCGGACTGCCGATCTCCGACGTGCACTCCTCCGTCCGGCGGGAGGGGGCCCCACCTCCGAAAATCGGAGCACCGAGGAGGATTGAGCTGATACCCCCCCGCTCCTCAATCCCCGATGGGAGGAGCGGGGGGGGCGCTGTTCGCTCCGCGCGTGGGGCATGCGTAGATACTCCAACTCAACAAGGAGTCTGCGTGATGACGCGAGATCGAACCCGACAACGAGCCGACTCAAAGATTCAATTCCTCTGCGACCACTTTTGCGTTCCGGGGATTCTGGCGGGTCACGACCTGGTCACCGGAGTGAAGCACTCCGTCATCACGCCCCTCGATCCCCACATCTATTTCCGTGCCCATGTTGACGGTCCCGGCTCGTCCGCCGAGCCGCCGTTCTTCGATGCCTGGTTTCCTGGAGGGCCGCGCGAGAGCCACTTCTCTTATGTCCGTTCATTCGTGCATCCCTTCTCGCCTGAGGGAAGCACCCGACATATCAGCGTTCGCTTTAGTACTACTCTGGCACTTTCAAAAACACGCATCCGCACTCGGGGCAGCAGGTTCTTCTGCCAAAGAGCAGGCGGACCAGTTCGCGTCTTATCGCAGGGAGCGTCGGTTCGGGAGGAGGGCCAGCCG
>Ga0268299_1001092_pt1 | contig 57108 bp, 55 predicted proteins | sample NOBtaG_FD_193484 | JGI IMG/M metagenome (GOLD analysis project Ga0268299, IMG submission 193484) | Activated sludge microbial communities from bioreactor in Nijmegen, Gelderland, Netherland - NOB reactor | ecosystem: Engineered > Bioreactor > Aerobic > Activated sludge | place: Netherlands...
CCTCTTAATTTTTCCTGATCGGAACATTGGCTGAACGACTCCAACCCGGCCTGGTAGATGTCGCGCTCTTTTTTTTGAGTAATATCTTTTTTGAACTGAAGAAAGATATCGTCCGGGATGTTTTCACGGCTCTTGATTTTTTCAAGCGCAGCCCGTTCATTTTCGTCTATAACACCATCAGCACTTACCAGTAAATGAACCAAATACAAAAGACCTAACTGATAGTTTTTGTTCATAGAATTGAATTATCCTTAAATATAGAAAGGATGCGGTTGAAAGTTCAACGGTTCAGGTTTCAAAATTGTGCGCTTATCCCTTTTGAAACGTGGACAAAATCAACTCAGGACAGGAGTTGGAACACAACAAAAGAAGAAACGTAGGCCAACACCGACATATACGCTAGTTGAAGCATGGGCCACTTCCAACCGTTGGTCTCGCGGTACACCACCGCCAGGGTGCTCATGCATTGCATGGCAAATGTGTAAAATACCAGCAGCGAAAATCCTACTGCAGGAGTAAACCGCGGGCCACCCGTTTCGGGGTTGATCTCCTCCTGCATTCTCATTTTTATGGTGGTTTGATCTTCAGTGCTACCAATGCTGTAAATGGTGGCCATGGTACCAACAAATACTTCGCGTGCGGCAAAAGAAGTGATCAATGCGATGCCGATTTTCCAATCAAAACCCAGCGGACGGATGACTGGCTCAATAGCTTTGCCTACAATGCCGGCATAAGAATTTTCTAATTTATAAGCGGCTACTCTGTTCTCCAGTCCCTGTTCGGTTAGTCGAAGATTGGCTGATTCCTCCAGCACATACTGTTTCGCATTTTCCAGTTTATCCCCGGGGCCATAGCTGGCCAACACCCACAGCACAACCGAGATGGCAATAATTACCTTTCCGGCTTCGAGTACAAATGATTTTGTTTTTTCAACAATGGTGAGCCCTACGTTCGTCCACTTTGGCCAACGATAAGCAGGCAGTTCCATCAGCAAATAACTTCTTTCCTTTACTTTTATAATGTATTTCATAACCAATGCCGATAGCATGGCCGCTGCAAATCCTAGCAGGTATAATCCCATGAGGGTAAGTCCCTGAAGGTTGAAGAAACCGAGCGAAGCATCTTCCGGTACGATCAACGCAATGAGGATGGTAAACACCGGCAGGCGGGCCGAACAACTCATCAGCGGTGTGACGAAAATTGTAATGGTTCTTTCTTTCCAGTTATCAATGGTGCGGGTAGCCATGATGGCCGGAATGGCACACGCCACCCCCGACATGAGCGGAACAACACTCTTACCATTCAGACCAAACTTGCGCATGATTTTATCCATCAAAAAAACCACGCGGGCCATGTACCCGGTTTCTTCAAGAATGGCGATGAACGCAAAGAGGATGGCAATCTGTGGTACAAAAATTACGATACCTCCAATTCCCGGAATAACGCCCTCGGCCAGCAGTCGCGTAAGGGGCCCATCTGGTAGTGCCGTTCCTACAAAATTGCTGAACGCAGCAAACAACCCATCGATCCAATCCATCGGCACAGAGGCCCACGCAAAGATGGATTGGAAAATCAAAAATAAAATGCCAAAGAAAATAACGTATCCAAAAACTTTGTGAACCAGAATCTTGTCGAGTTTGCTGTTATAACGCTTCCACGATTCATCTGAAACTTTCAGCGTGACTTCATCCAGTAAATTCTGAATAAAGGTATATCGATGAATGGTTTCGGCTCCCTGAAATTTGCCCGGGAAAAAATCATACTGTGCGCTGATTTGTTGAATCAATAATTGTTCAGCTTTTGACAAAAAAGAAAGTGACGTTGGTTGCTGCAAAATCTGATAGGCTTCATAGTCGTTATCAAGATGCAGTTGGTCGCGCAGCGCCTTTACAGCTCCTTTTGCTTCTTCATAAACACTGAAAATATTTTTTGTTGGAATGCCAAGCGGCTCGCGCAATACGCGTTTCAGTTCGTCCAACCCGGTTCCTTTCCGGGCATTAATTGGTATAACGGGTATGCCAAGTTGTTGCGACAATTTATTAATGTCGTAACTGATTCCGGCTTTGGCTACCAGGTCCATCATATTCAGCGCAAGTACAGTTGGCAATCCGATATCAATGACTTGCGTGAGCAGCAGTAAACTTCTTTTCAGATTGGTGGCATCGGCTACTACAACAATTTTATCGGGACAGGATGCTGATTTGTGATTGAGCAGTATTTCGGTAACGATCCGTTCATCCAGACTGCGTGGATATAAACTGTAGATGCCGGGAAGATCCATGATTTCAGCACCTGCGCTTTCGTTGAGCGATGCAAAACCAATTCGCTTTTCAACGGTGACGCCCGGAAAATTTCCTATCTTCTGATTGAGACCCGTAAAGTGATTGAATAGCGAGGACTTCCCCGAATTAGGATTTCCAACAAACGCTATCTTGAGCCGGGCGGGATCTGACATTAATTAAGAATTGAAATCGTGGCCGCTTCTTCAACGCGGAGGGAAAGTTCATAGTCAAGAACGCTGATACAAACCGGATCGCCCAGTGGTGCAGAAAAATTAAATCGAATGGCAGCGCCAGGCAAACAACCCATTTCTAAAAGCTTCACCGATAACTCTTCGTCTGTAAAACCCGCAATGATTCCTACTTCACCGGGCTTCATTTGCGAAACATTCTTATTGCCCTTCAACACCTTATTTAGATTAAATTTAAACAAAGATAGGCTGATTGCTATTGAAAACAATGATTTTCATCAGCTACCTTTACCCGATGACTAAGAAAAAATCAAAGAAAGAATCTCAACAACCACCGAAAAAGACCGGTGTGGCGCCTGAAACGGAAAGTAAAAAACCCTTTGATTTTGGAGGATTGCCCGAACGGAATCTTAAAAAAAATCTAGGGTGTGGTTAACACTCCCGACTTTAAAAATTTCACCAGCCTTTCGTCATCGATCAATAAATTAAACCTGCCTCTTTTACGGTCAACTGAGGAACCAATTGTTTCAAGCCCTGCCTTCGATTCCGATGCATCTTTTCGCCCGCCACTTCCAACAATTTCTCCAATGGCCAGGCTCAACAATTCTTCCTGCGGATCGCCTAACGGAAAAATGTATAGGGAGTTATCGTTGTTGGCGATGTCGGGAATAAACCCTTCACTGTAATCCGACTCATTTAAACTGTTATATGATTTCACCACAATGGGTTGCATACCCCAGGTATTCTTAGGATCGTTGGCTTCATACAACGAAACCGAACCAACATTTTTCCCAATCGTAGTATCTCCGATAATAAAAATTTCAGACATGTACGGTTTAAGTCCGTTAATCAATAGTTCGCTTGCTGATGCCGTGCGTGAACCGGTTAACACATAAAGTTTACCGGAAATTTGGGTACCAATGTTTTGCGTTTTGTTTTCAAACTTCTTGATCAAAAAATCTGCGCCTAAATTCGGGTCATCCAGAATTGCAGCCTGCAATGCATTGTTGTACGATCTTCTTACAAAAATTTTTGTGTCGTCAACATTTTGGCCAATCAAACTGGCGAGTCTGATGGTAGCACTTTCGGCCCCACCACTGTTGTACCGAAGATCAAGGACCAAATCGGTAATGCCTGCATTTTTAAATTCGGTAAAAATATTGTCCATTTCTGTGTTGTACTGCGTGCTGCTTTGTGAAGGCCCCGCAGCAAAAAAATTGTAGACGTAATAACCAATCTTTTTTCCGGCTCCCGGATAGTCAAGAACCGTGTGCATAAAGTGTGGGTTCTCAGCAAACTCAACCGTTGTAAGCGACAGGGTTCCTTTATCGACAAAAACCCCGCTGCCGTTATCGCGTTTATATCGAATGTTGTGGTTTTCACTGATCATTCCGAGCAGACTTTGGTAATTGGATAATGTTATCAACTCCCCGTTAATGTGGGTGATCACATCGCCTCTCAGCAAATCAGCCGATGCCGCGGGCGAGCCTGCTTTGATGTACATGACTTGTGCTATTACATTTTCGTTGGCGGAACTCTCCCGATACAGCTTAAATTCATAGCCGGCCTCTTTATTAACACCCTGAAGTGAATTCAGCAGTTCTTCATAGTTATCCTGTATCCAGGAAAAGCGGTCTTCATCAGAAAGCAGAGACTCAAAAAAAAGATCCGGCTCCTGCGATTTATTTGGCGAGTTCGGGATATCGTTATTCCACAAATAATAGAATTCCATATTCTCCAGAATCCAATCATTGACATATTGATTTTTATTTTTCGGTTCATCGCTGTTACAGCCAATAAACAATGCGCTAACAACCAAAGCCCAGAAACCTGCAAAAAGAAATCTAAAATGTTTCATCATACTTATCCATTAAATACCTTCCGCAACAAAAACTCTCTTAACCCGCTCGCTGGTGTTGGTCAGTATTTCGTACGGAATGGTTTTTATTCTGGCGGCAAGTTCCTGTATCGGAAGTTCTTCTCCAAACAAAATAACCTCGTCCCCCTCCTGGGCATCAATCCCGGTGATGTCAACCATCGTCATATCCATGCAAACATTGCCAACCACCGGTGCGCGGTTTCCATTCACCAACACTTCACCTATGCCCCTGCTGAAAGCACGGCTGTAGCCATCAGCATAACCCACGGCTATTGTTGCCAGGGTCATGTCTTGAATCGCCTTCCCTTTTCTGCTGTAACCCACACTTTCTCCTTTTTTCACAGTACGAATTTGTGAGATTACCGTTTTTAGTGTGGTGACAGTTTTGAGGCCATACGGATTATTGGTGGGGTTAACACCATACAAGCCCACACCTAATCGCACCATATCTAATTGCCATTGTGGAAGGCGCAAAATCCCTGAGGTATTTAAAACGTGTAAAAGTGGTTGATAACCCAGCACTGTCGATAGTGCCTTTGCAAACTTGATAAATTGATCGGCCTGTTGGTTGGAAAAGGTGTCGTGTTCCTGCTCATCCGATCCGGCCAGATGTGTGAAAGCAGAGGCGACCTCCAGGTTTCTATTTTGTTGTAAAATCTTCGCCAGTTGCTCAAGATCATCAACTTCAAATCCTAACCGGTGCATGCCTGTGTCTATTTTAATATGAACTTTGCAATGCCTGCCATTTAAAAAAGAAACAAATTCATGTAGAATTTTGAAACTGTACAGCTCAGGTTCCAGATTGAAATTCAGCATTCCGTGGAATCCTTCTTCCGAAGGGTTCATCACCATGATGGGCACCGTGATATTGTTCTTCCTCAACTCAATTCCCTCGTCTGTATAAGCAACACCCAGGTAATCGACCTGATGATATTGCAACACATTGGCCACCTCTACACTTCCGCTTCCATAGGCAAATGCTTTTACCATCACCATCACCTTTGTTGCAGGTTTCAATTTTGATTTGAAATAGTTGAGGTTAAATACCAATGCACCTAAATCAACCTCCATAACAGTACCGTGAACCTTTCGCTGCAAGTGTGCTACAATTTTTTCAAAGCCAAAGGAGCGGGCTCCTTTAACCAAAATAACTTCCTGGTGAAGGGTGTTGAAGTCGAACGACTCGATAAATTCTTTTGTAGATTGGTAAAAATGCGATGGCCCATTAAATTTTCCAGCCTGTGCAGATAAAACCGGTCCAATACCAATAAATTTATTTATTCCGCTCTTGCTAATGATCTGTGCAAGCTGATCGGTAAGCTCCTGCTCCGATAATCCCGACTGCAGTACATCTGAAAGAATGACTGTTTTATTTGCTTTCTGACTTTGATGTTGAAGAAAATCAAGACTGATTTGAAGACCCGCCAAATCGTTGTTATAGGTGTCATCGATAACCGTGCATTGATTAATACCTTCTTTCAGTTCAAGGCGCATCGGCACCGATCGAAGGGTGTGAACCCGCTCCTGAATACGGGCCGCATCAATCTTTAACAACAACATCAATGCAATGCAGTGGAATGCGTTTTCAACCGATGCCTGATCTGAAAAGGGAAACTCTACCTGCAACCTGATATCGTTCCATTCAACCGAGTAGGAATTTTTGAGTTTCCTTATTTTTATATCTGCTGTGGGGGAGAATCCCCAGGAGAGCCCGGGTACTCTTGATTGTGAAATGAACCTGAATACATCGGTCTGATCAGCACAGTAAATCAGCATATGGGTATCCTTGAAAAGTTTTAGTTTCTCATGAATCTTCTGCTCAGTATTTTTAAAGTTTTCGTCATGTGCCGTTCCGATGTTGGTGAATATTCCTATTGTTGGCCGGATGATACTTTCAAGCTTTTCCATTTCACCGGGCTTCGAAATTCCGGCTTCGAAAATTCCGAGTGTATGATGTTCCTGTAATTGCCATACAGCCAAAGGCACCCCCAGTTGGGAATTATAACTCCCCGGATTTTTTACAATCACATACTCTTTCGCCAACAACTGGTACAGCCATTCTTTAATAATGGTTTTTCCATTACTGCCGGTAATGCCTACAACCGGAATTGAAAATCGGGAACGATGGTGTGCAGCAATTTTTTGAAGAGCTTTCAGCGTTGAGCCAACTTTCAAAAAATTGGCGCCAGAAAACTGCAGTACAGGAACTTCCTCCTCAATAACAAATTGCCGGACCCCAGCTTCATAAAGCGATGCGATGTAGTGATGTCCATCGTGATGTGGGCCTTTTATGGCAAAAAAAACAGACCCACTCTGCACCAACGCCTTGCGGCTGTCGGTAATCAGGTTTTGAACAGGTCTTTCTGCCGAAAGCAATAGTTCGCTTCGATCAATTAATTTGTTCAGATCTGAAAATTGATACATACTAAAAGAGTCGTGCCCCGTTTGGAACGGGATGATCCACCGATCCAAGTACCACAAAGTTTTGTTGGTTTGGAAAACCCGTTACCAATACCTCCGAAATAAATTTTCCAATTTGTTTAGGCTCAAAATTAACTACACAAATTACCTGACGGCCAATTAATGCAGCGGGTTCATACAGGTTGGTGATTTGGGCACTGGATTTTTTTATACCCAACTCACCTAAATCAATCCATAGTTTAAAGGCCGGTTTTTTTGCTTCAGGGAAGGGTTCAGCCTGAATAATGGTACCTGCCCGAATGTCAACTTTTTCGAAATCTGCCCAGGAAATCATCATACTATCGGCTAAAATAGGTTCTTAAAATTGCTTTTTGTCTACCGGATCAGCGCATTCGTCTATTATTTGGATTTTACCCAAATGAAATTTTTACCTTTCCTGTAACAATGAAACTAAATTTTGCGTTTTGGCATCATTACCTTATGCACCTGAAGCCACCCGATAAGACCGTTATTGCAGTGTTTCTAGCACTCCTGTTAACCTTGCCGGTTTATGCTCAGGAAGATAGAAGCCAACAGCCTGATTTTGATCCAACCCCAAAAGAAACACCACAATACGAAAATGATCCTACCCTGGGTGGTGAAGCTGGCAATAAGACGGTGACTCCTGCGCCCGCTGTGACCAAAGATGCCCCTCGCGATTCCGATACTGTTTCTGTTAAACAACCTGCCAAACAGCAATCGGGTGGTAAAGTAGAAAAGGAGGCCGATCCGCTTTCCTTTAACTTTCTATACTACATTATTGAGAAATTCAAACTATCAGATATGATAGAATAATCCATTTGTTTTTTTGTTTCTATCTGTTTATTTGCAACAATGTTGCATTCAGGTAAGATTTGAAAACGCTCTTAATTTCCCTTGCTCTTTTTGTTTGTTCGGTTCTTCCCGGTCATTCACAACACACATTATCCGGTGCTGTTTCCGACTCGGAAACCGGGGTGAAATTAACGGGGGTTACGGTATACCTTCCCGATTTAAAAAAAGGAACCATGACTGATACAAACGGTTCCTTTCATATTGATGGGTTAAGACCAGGAAAGTTTATGGTTGAGTTCAAACTCATCGGTTATAATCCTGTTGTTAAATCAATAGAAATTGATAGCTCAACCGAGATCTTCGTTACGATGGCCAGTTCCGTTACTGAACTTCACGAAGTAATTGTTACCGGCATCAGTCATTCTACTGAACTCCGAAAAAATCCGGTTCCGGTAACAACCATGAATAACCAATTTCTTACCGAGAATGCTTCGACAAACCTGATTGATAATATTTCAAGGAAGCCCGGCATAAGCCAGATCACCACCGGAATTGCCATAGCCAAACCGGTGATCCGGGGGTTGGGCTACAATCGCATCATTACACTGAACGATGGCCAACGACAGGAAGGCCAGCAATGGGGGGATGAGCACGGAATTGAGATCGATGAATTTTCTGTTGACCGTGTTGAGGTGATTAAAGGTGCCGGAAGTCTGATGTACGGCAGTGACGGTCTGGGTGGAGTCATAAATTTTTTAGCACCAAAGCCCGCTGCCCCCGGAACTATTTCAGCCCGATGGGTGAGTAACTATCAAACAAACAGCGGCCTTCTTGGAAATTCTATTTCAATAAATGGAAACTTAACCGGCATCTACTGGCTCGTTAGGGCAAGTAATAAAATTGCAAAAAGCTATGAGAACAAATTTGATGGAAAAGTTTTCAACTCAGGTTTTCACGAATTGAATTTTAATGGAATGATTGGCGTCAGCAGGAAATGGGGCTATTCCGAACTGTCGGTCAGTTCCTTTAATCAATCGATAGGACTGGTAGAAGGAGAACGTGATGCCAATGGAAATTTTATTCGTTCTAAAAATGAAAATGGAGTTGAGGACGTGGTGACCGTTTCTGATGATGAACTCAATTCCTACAGCTTATTCATCCCCAACCAAACGATTGAACATACCCGGGTTTCTAATACATCAAATTTCTATTTTCAGGATTCAAGACTTCAACTGAGCCTTGGGTACCAGCAGAATCAGCGAAAAGAATTTGGAAACGTACTGGATGAACAGGAAGCCGAACTTTACTTCGATTTAAACACCGGTACACTTAACCTGATTTATTTCTTTCCTATTATAAAGGGGTGGGAGTTCTCGGCAGGAACAAGTAGCATGATTCAGCATAATCAAAATAAGGGTCAAGCGTTTATTATTCCTGAATATAAATCGTACGACTGGGGCGCCTTCGTGTTCACCAAAAAGCAATTTAAAATGTTGGATGTTGCCGCGGGGTTGCGATACGATAGCCGCGTTTTAAACAGCGAAGCCTTATACCTGGATGTCGATGGAAATCCGACACAGGATCCATCCATGACTGAAAAATTCAAGGAAGAAAAAGCTGAATTCAACAATCTTTCGGCCAGTGCCGGTGCTACTTACGAGTTTTCAAAACATCTGGTTGGAAAAATAAATGTATCACGCGGATTCCGCGCTCCCAATATTTCCGAACTCGCCTCGAACGGACAACATGAAGGAGCTTTTCGTTACGAATACGGTGATTTTAGTCTTCATCCGGAAACTTCCCTTCAACTGCATGCAAGCGTACTGCTGAATTCAACCCATGTTACATTGGAGGTTGCCGCATTTCAAAATGCACTGAACAATTATATCTATATCGAAAAGTTGCTGGCCGCGAACGGTGCAGACAGCATTCCCGATCCAACCAATCCGTCACCGGCATTTCAATACACACAAGGAAAGGCCCTGTTGCGCGGAGGCGAACTAACCCTTGACATTCATCCGCATCCGTGGGACTGGCTGCATTTCGAAAATTCGTTTGCTTTCGTGCTTGGACAAAACCAATCCTCTGAAAGAAACAGCAGTCGATACCTTCCGTTCATTCCAGCCCCGCGTTTACAAAGCGAAATCCGGGCTTCGTTTAAAAAAATTGGTACCGCTTTTTCAAATGCCTTCCTAAAGCTTGAGCTCACACACGCGATGAAACAAAATCGTGTCTTTCTCGAAAACAATACAGAAACCCCAACCCCGTCATTCACGCTATTCAATATTGTCACGGGAACGGCAATACAAAACAAAAAAGGCACTGAATTATTTTCTTTTTACTTCACATGCGCAAACCTCTTTGATAAGGCTTATCAAAATCACCTGAGCAGGTTAAAGTATGCGGCTGTCAATCCGGTAACGGGTCGTACAGGTGTTTTTAATGTTGGAAGAAATTTCAGCTTTAAAATTGTGGTTCCTGTAAGGTTGAAAAAAAGTGATAACACTTAGGCTCCCTTCTTCGCGAAGAACTGCTCAACGTCTTTCAGGTTCAACACGCCTTCGTAATAGGCTTTTCCGAAAATAACGGCAAAAATGCCCATGTCATTCAGCCTTTTGATGTCATCTATACCCCGAACCCCACCACTAGCCAGGATACTTAGTTCGGGAAATTGTTTACGGATATCTGAATAAAAATCAAAGGCAGGCCCCTCCAGCACACCATCGCGCGATACATCGGTGCTCTTTACATATTTTAAACCGCGCGAATAGAAATAGTCCAGATGCTCGTACAACGTAAGTTCAGATTTACTTTGCCAACCGCGGAAAAGCAGGTTCTTTGTTTTTACATCTGTAACATCGGCACCGAGTGTAATTTTTTCACGACCATAGGTAACAATCCAGGAAGCAAATAATTCCGGATTGGTTACAGCAATACTGGATGCCGTAATGTAATCGGCACCTGCTTCATACGCCTTGCTGATATCGCCATCGGTAGAAATTCCTCCGGTAAAATCAATTTTTAAATCGGTATAACCTGCAATGGCTTCTACCACATGATAGTTAACCGGGGCGCCACGCTCGGCACCATCCAAATCAACCAGGTGAACCACTTCAATTCCATGATCTTCAAAACGCTTGGCAAGGTCCAATGGATTTTCATCATAGGCTTTCTCACTGGTTGGATCGCCTTTGCGCATTTTCACCACTTTCCCGTGGCGGATCGCTATGGAAGGTATAACCTGTATCATTTCTTACTTTGGATTGCTAAAATACCACATGGGAAGGAAACATACACACCTTCTTTCACATTTCGCTTGAACTCTTTCGGCAGGGGTTTTGCCACCTTGCTCATAAATTATTCGCTAACTTTAATTCGTTTAAAACTGCCGTCATGAAGCCCTTCCTTGCAATCGTTTGTTTCTTGTTGTTTTCTCAGGCCGCTTTCTCACAAGCCAAAACCCGCAGGCTCCCCAACTCTATTAATAACCCTTCCATTAATATCTTTGCTCCGTTCGTCAGCCTGGACGGATCCACTATTTTGTTCACATCAGACTACGCCAACGAGACCCTCGTTTATTTTAGTCAGCGTGAAAATGCCGACTGGAAGGCTCCGGTTGAATTACCAAAGCACCTGAACAACAAACTCAATTTTGGAAAGGGGTATTCGCTTAGTGCGGATGGCAAAACAATTTATGTGTCTTCTATTAAATCGGGTGGGGTTGGCGGTTACGACATCTGGACAAGTCAATTGCAGGGAACAACATGGGGGCAGCTTCAAAATTTATTTATCCCCATTAACTCAAAATCAAATGATGCTTGTCCCACCTTCACCACCGATGGCAGCGTTATGTATTTTATGCGGTGTGAGAAAATAGATCCACAAAAGGCAGACCGGTGTAAAATTTTTATGTCGCGCAAAAAACCTACCGGGCAGTGGGACGAGCCAAAGGAACTTCCCGAATTTATTAATACCGGAAACTCCCAAACACCCCGCATCATGGCGGATGGAGAAACGCTGATCTTCTCGTCAAACAAAATCACTCCGAATAAAGGGGGGATGGATTTATACATTACAAAATTTCAAAATGGAACCTGGTCATCTCCTGTTGCTCTTGATTTTGTGAATACCGAAAAAGACGATCAGTACGTAAGTGCTCTGGCCAATGGACGTTATCTACTAAAGGAAGCGCCCGGAAAATTTAAAAGTGAAGCGGTAGAGTATCTCTTTCCTGACGATGTGCGCCCGCGGGGTGTGATGAAAGTTGATGGGATGGTTACCGATGCAACTGGCGCACCAACTGCCGGATATATTTCTGTAACCAACCTTTTCGACAACAAACGAATATTCAGTGGCAAACCTGCAGCAGACGGAACTTTCTTTTTTTATCTATTGGAAGGCGGGGCGTACGAACTATCAGTCGATCATGAACTCGGCAATTACACTTATTTTTCAAAGCAGTACGATTTAATGGAAAACACCGTGCTTCGAAATGACAAACTCAACATCGTGCTAAAAGAATTTTCGGATGGTGATGAACTCACACTGGAAGCCTTGCGATTCAAAACCAACTCGGCCGAACTTGAACCGGATGCCGCTGAGTTAAGACGATTATCACGACTCCTTAAAAATGCACCAAAACTGAATTTTGAAATTCAGGTTTTGCTGGCCGGCTATGCCGAAGATTCCATTCAAAGTGACCCTGACCTGACAGAAATTGCCGTTGACTCCACTAACATTATTTTAGAGGCCATTGATTCAACCGGCCAGATGATTACCCGTGACAGCCTGATTGTTAAAACAACCTATCACAACGATCGCACAGAAAAGCAAGCGAATGCCCTGGTCGATCAGTTGGTTGCCCTGGGCGTTGACCGCGGAAATCTGTCAAGTTTTGTGAATGCCCGTCCGGAAGATATTATTGAAAACAGAAGAACGACCATTAAGTTAGTAGCCCGAAAAAAGAAATAACTTAATACGAAAACGGAATTGCCACCACGGTGTTGTCCCACATCAACACCATCTCAGCTTCTTCTCCCATCTTCTCAAATGAAATGGTAAACTGCTCGAAGATGCGTTCTTGCTTCACTGCATGTATCGGAAAACTTAGTACATCAAAGGCAGCATTGCGGTTGGCCTCTCCTTTATGATTGATGCCCCATTGCCCCGACTCAGAATTAAAAATGATCGTCCATGTTGTGCTATCCGGAATCGTCCAGAGACTGTACGTACCCGGATTCAGCTTTTTTCCTTCAATCGTTATCGTCTTATTCGTTTCAAAAACAGTAGCCTCGTTGGCACCCGTTCTCCATACTTTTCCATACGGAACCAGCGCACCAAAAATTTCACGGTTTCGCTTGTACGGACGGTTGTAAAAGACCCTTAAGTTTACATTACCATCCGAAAAAAAAACTTCCTCTTCCGGGCTATAGGACTTTTTACTTTGATGCTGAACGTAGCCAACCACCAACACCAGAATAGTGATGATGACGACTCCCACAGACGAAAAAATCAAAAACTTTTTCATACGAACAAAAGCCAGTTAAAAGAACAATCGCATAACATACAATATTTTTCAGTCGTTTTCTATTGATTTTATCCGAATACCTCTAATTTTAAAGCCACTTAAAGCCAAAGGTTATGGATGCTTCCTGGACACCCTTCTACGTTGTAATTGCCCTCTTTGTTTTGGCCATCATTTCCCCATGGATATTCCCCAATAAAATGGTGAGCAACAACAAGCACGACAACAAGTATTAATTCAATACGCTTTTCCGAATGAACATCTGTGTTTTCTGTGGATCAAGCACGGGAAACAACCCTGTTTACGCTGATTCGGCCAGAAAACTGGGCACTTTACTGGCCTCCCAAAATCATACCCTGGTTTATGGCGGTGGGAACATCGGCCTGATGGGAATTTTGGCCGATACCGTTCTGAAAAAGGGCGGGAAGGTAATTGGAGTCATTCCCGATTTTCTCATGCAAAAAGAGGTAGGCCATCTTGGTCTTACCCAACTAGAAATTGTTTTGAGCATGCACGAACGCAAGAAACGAATGGCCGACCTGTCCGATGCGTTTATTTCATTGCCTGGCGGTTGGGGTACCCTCGATGAAACCGCAGAAATTCTTACCTGGCGACAACTCAGTTTAATCCATCAACCGGTTGGCCTTCTTAATGTGAATGGTTTCTTTGATACACTCATACATCAGATGAACCTGATGTCGAAAGAAGGCTTTCTAAACCCTACTAACCTCCGCTACGTTAAAGTAGCTACCTCTCCTGAAGAACTGTTGCCTTTATTAATACCGTAATACGGGGTACAGACCTTCCCATAAAAATTGTTTTATATTGAGTTACTCTTATGATTCGATTTTTATTATCAATTCTGTTTGTTTTTGCTCTTTCCAATCAATCGATTGGACAGGTGCTGGGCTTTAGTTTGCCCGAAGGAAAAAAACGAGTTGACATACCCATTGAAATTCAAAACAACCTGGTTGTGGTTCGTGTTGTGCTTAATGACGCGCTTCCGCTCAAGTTTATTGTTGACACCGGTGTGCGCACGGCCATTCTCACTCAAAAAGCATTCTCTGATATTCTTCAACTTCCGTACAGTCGCAAATACACTATTTCCGGACCCGGAGGAGAAAAACTAATTGATGCCTATGTTACCAATAATGTTTCCCTTACACTTCCGGGTGTGACCGGAAGAGGGCACGCCTTGCTGGTACTGGAAGAAGACTACCTGGAATTAAGGAACTACTTAGGTACGGATGTTCACGGAATTTTAGGATACGAATTGTTTAGTCGCTTCATTGTTAAAATTGATTACAGTAAAAAAATCATGACGCTGTATCTCCCGGAAAAATTTCATCCAAGGAAACGATACCAGGAGATTCCCATGTTAGTAGAAGATACAAAGCCCTTTATTCTTACCTCGCTGGAAGTGACCCCGGGAAATTCCATGACCGCAAAACTTCTGGTAGATACAGGCGCCAGTCATGGTCTAATGTTAGAGCCATCATCGGATGACCGCATCAGGGTTCCTGAAACTACCGTTAGTACAATTATTGGCAGAGGACTGGGTGGAGTTATAACGGGAAAAATCGGGAGAATAAAAGCTTTAAAGCTTGGATCATACACCTTAAATCAGGTGTTGGCTAATTTCCCTGACCCAAACAGTTACCTGGATACACTCAAAAACTCACTCACCTTCAGGCATGGAAGCATTGGTGGAGAAATGCTGAGCCGCTTTACCGTAGTGTTCAATCATCCGCAGGGAAAATTATACTTGAAAAAAAACGGTCAGTTTAAGAAACCAACATACTTCAACTTAAGTGGCATGGAGCTGAAAGCAAAAGGTGCAAACCTGAATATTTTTGAAGTGTCTGATGTAAGAAGCCTTTCACCCTCTGAAAAGGTAGGCATTCTGGAAGGCGACATTGTCGTTTCCGTGAACGGGCTCCCGGCTAAAGATTTACATCTGAACGAGGTAAACGCTTTACTCAATTCAAAACCGGGAAAGAAGATTACGCTGGTGATTGATCGGAAAACAGTACGCTATACCCTCTCGTTTCGCTTAGAAAATCAAATCTAATTGACCAATTTCATCAGCTGACCCTTTCTTTTGCTGTACGCTTCCATCAGGTACTGACGGGTTCGTTTGAATTTCAAGGTGTTTTTGATTGTGTTATATAGCAACTCTGCCGTAAGATTTTTCTTTAACAGGTAGTCAAGAATATTGCCTGCGGTTATGGCTTCTTCATAATTTGAATTTTTTATGACCGCAATGGGGGTGTCAGAAGTTTTGAGGTGGTTCGTTAATGAGTGCACGGTTTGACTTAATTCCGTTCGCCCGATATTATCGTCAATCAAAATAAAATTTGGGTCGAATTTTAACAACCTCTCCAGGCTTGATTTCACATCAAACGCAATTTCCGTCATAATTTTCCGGCCAGGTACTTTTGAAATGGTGTCCAACATTGAACTCATCTCCAGCGGATTATTCCCAATAAATAAAATGTTTACCTGATCAGTGGATTGAATGTGTAGTGGTGTTTTCATAAAAGCCAACAAGTACATTAACACCGCCCGCCTGTAAAAGGTTACCCCACTTACCTGCAATTTGGTAACCCTTCTAAAAAAATATTTTTAAAAATTTGTGCGGATAAACTCCGATTTTAGAAGGTGCAAAATTTTATTCTGATTTGAAGACTGTGATTATTATCGGTGGCGGTATAGCCGGATTAATCGCTGCAATCCGACTGGTGCGTTGTGGAGTTGCCTGCACCGTTATTGAAAAAAAGAAGTATCCCTTTCATCGGGTTTGCGGGGAGTATATTTCAAATGAAACCAAATCATTTTTGCTGCAGGAAGGGTTATACCCGGAAACTTTTCGGCCAGCTCAGATAACAGAATTTCAATTAAGTTCGGTAAACGGCAAGAATACAACCCTAACACTTGATGTTGGCGGGTTTGGTATTAGCCGGTACGCCTTTGATTATTTTCTTTACCAAAAGGCTAGGCAGGCAGGCGTTGAATTTCTGTTGGAAACTGAAGTTGAAAATGTTGAATGGAAAGACAACTGCTTCGTTATTAAAACCGCGAAACACGAACTAACCTGCATGCTTGCCGTTGGTACCTTTGGAAAAAGGTCCTCCTTAGACGCGCGGCTCCACCTCGATTTTTTCAAAAAACGCTCCCCATATGTTGGCGTTAAATATCATATTCGAATACAACACCCACCTAACCTGATTGCTTTGCACAATTTTGTGGGAGGATATTGCGGCATCAGTAATGTGGAAGACGGCAAAACGAATTTGTGTTACCTTACCCATCGCGGCAATTTAAAGCGGTTTAAAAGCATTCGTGAAATGGAGGAGCATATTCTGTTCAGGAATCCATATCTCAAATCTATTTTTATAAATGCGGAGTTTCTGTTTGACAAACCGGAGGCCATCAATGAGATTTCTTTTGAAACCAAAGAGCCTGTTTGCAACCATATCCTGATGGCCGGTGATGCCGCGGGTATGATTGCTCCACTTTGCGGAAACGGAATAGCCATGGCCATTCACTCAGCAAAAATTTTAAGCGAGGTTATCAGAAAATATCTTGAACAGAAAAGTTTTGCGAGAGAATTAATGGAGAAAGAATACACAGCGCTTTGGAATAAAACTTTTTCGAGACGTTTGTGGTTTGGCCGTCAAATTCAAAACAAATTATTCGGGAGTGAGCTTTCTTCCAGTCTGGCCATTAACCTGGCGATTTACTCAAAGCCATTTGCCCGTGCGCTTATTAAAAAGACGCATGGCTCTGTATTTTAGTAACCTGCCTTAATAGCCTGCAATACCTGGCTGCTGTCAAGAAAGAAGTAAATAAAAAAAGCGTTTAAACACGTTGCAGACACAAAATTCAACCCCATGGCAAAATGGAAATTCGCTTTACGCTCGTCCTTTAACACGTTCAAAAACCAAAACAAAAAAAACAGGATTACCGGAAGCAGGGCCGACAGAAAGACGAGTACATACTTACTATCAAAAAACCAGATGAAATAAAATATAAACCCTGCCACTGCAAATGAAAAAACGATGGCGACAAAAATAAATGTGCCTCGTATGCCCAGTCGGAGGCTTAATGTATAATCTCCCCGCTTCGTGTCTTCTTCATGCTGATACACCTGTGTCATGGGGAAGTTACCCCACAACATCAGGCTGCTAAGTGTTGCGGGGATAATCACATGCGCGTTGAGGCAATTATCCAGCGAGAAATCATTGATACCAACGTAACACATCAAAAATGTAAAGAAACCCTGAAAAAATCCTGCTGCGAGCCATCCGCAAATTGGGTGCTTCTTTAACCGAATGGCAGGATGACTGTACGCTTTCGAAATCATTCCGTAAATCAGAAGCATGTACACAAACTGCGGGTTAATTTTACAAAGCCCTAAAACAATTGCAATAACATCGAATAACAATGCAAGAAAGTATAGTCCTCTCGTAACCGGAGGCGGTTTCTTTAATCCGCCAATGCTCCCCACATCTTTATCGAAATAACTATTATACCCATTGCTGGCCGGATACAAAAAAACATGCAGAATGATAAACACCCACAACATTCTGCTTTCATTCAGATTGGGAGAGATGGCCAGGCTGAATAAATAAACAGGTAACAGGAAATACGAAAATGGAATTCTTAAATGAAGCCAGGAAGATCGTGACAGCATAGCAACAAAGCGATGACCTAAATTAGGATAATTTAAGTTATACTTGAGTACATGGGCTTTATAACTTCCATTGGTACGGCAGTGCCCCCTCACCGGTTCAGTCAGTCAACCCTGAGTGATTTTATGATCAGGGCTATGCAGCTTGATTACGTGAACAGCAGAAAACTAAAAACCATTTTCCGTTCAAGCGGAATTGCTTATCGTCACTCCGTTTTAGATGATTACGGTAAAACAAGTGGATTCACCTTTTACCCAAACAACTCCAACGTTGAACCCTTTCCTTCAACCGAAAAAAGACTGCTTGCGTATCGCAACCATGCGCTAACGCTGAGCAGCATGGCAGTTCATGATTGCGTCTCGAAAAGAAAAAATTTTGATCTGCGCACCGTCACTCACCTCATCACGGTTAGTTGTACAGGAATGTACGCACCCGGTCTGGATATCGAACTTGTTCATAAACTCGGACTACACACTGATGTTGAACGAACGGCCATCAATTTTATGGGTTGTTACGCAGCTTTCAATGCCATCAAAACAGCCGAGGCATATTGTAACATGAACCCTCATGCCGTCATACTCATCGTTTGCATAGAATTGTGCAGCCTGCATTTTCAAAAAGAAGTAACAGACGACAACCTGCTGGCCAATGGCTTGTTTGCTGATGGAGCCGCTGCGGTGTTAATGCAATCAACCGCTGAAGCCGGCATCTGCCTTTCTCCTGTTGCATTTCACAACGACATCCTGTTTACGGAAGATCAACACATGGCCTGGACCATCGGCAACTTTGGTTTTGAAATGAGGTTGTCATCGTATGTGCCCGATGTAATACAGGGAGCCATCAGGTCGTTGACTTTAACCTTATTAAAAAAGATAGAGAAGAGAGTAGGGGATATTCAATACTTTGCCATCCACCCTGGCGGGAAAAAAATTTTAGAGGTGATTGAACATGAACTTGGCATTCACAAGCAAGAGAACCAGGCCGCATACCGTGTTTTGAAAAATTACGGTAATATGTCATCCCCCACCATCGTATTCGTATTGAATGAAGTTTTCAAAAAACTGCATACCGGAGATGAGAATTCATTGGTGCTAAGTTTTGCCTTTGGCCCGGGTATTACCATGGAAGCAATTTTGTTTCGTGTTAACGTTAGTTGATCATGCCTGATTTTTCGAAACGTTCGGAGGAATTTGAAGTCATGGACGATCTTAATTGTTCGGGTCCTGTAGTTCATCAAACATTAACCGAACTTGAGTTTATCAACAAATGGCTAGGGGGAAATGCCGTGACATTGGGTGGTATTCGTCAGTTTCTTGTTAAAAAGGATGTTTCCCTGCCTGAACAATTGCGTGTTGCCGATTTAGGTTGCGGGGGTGGCGATATGCTGAGGCTACTTTCGCAATACTTCAAAAAAAGAAACGTGCACGCCACTTTCATTGGTATAGATGCAAACCCCAACATCATTGCCTTTGCACAAGCTAACACCACGTTACACCCCAACATTGCTTATGATACCCTTGATGTTTTATCGGATCGGTTTCGGGTTCAGCGTTTTGATTTTGTCTTCGCCACTTTATTCTTTCATCACTTCACTTCACAACAGCTGATGAGCCTTCTTGCACAACTAAAAGTTCAAGGGAAAAAAGGAATTATCATAAATGATCTCCACCGTCATTGGCTTGCCTATTATTCTATTAAAATTCTTACAAAAATTTTTTCGCGGTCTTCCATGGTGCGGTATGATGCTCCGGTGTCGGTCTTGCGTGGTTTTAAAAGAAAGGAGTTGGTCGAAATTCTGCAACAGGCTGAAATAAAAAATTACTCACTACGATGGAAATGGGCTTTTCGCTGGCAGTTAGTGATAGACCTGACGTAACCAAAAAGCTGGCACAATTTTTCGTAATTTTAGACTTCAAATCAAAATCATATGAAACTCCTTTTTCAATCTGCATTCATTTTCGTTTTATTATTCTCTGCTGCCTGTTCTTCTGGCGTACTGGGGAAAAAGGTTCGTGAACCATTTCAGGGAAATGCCTATGAATCAAATAACCGATGGTGGCGTGGCACCGGCAAAGGAAGCAGCTCACAGGATAACATTGCACGCAGCAAGGCCGATGTAGATGCAAAGGCTCAGTTGGCAGGTCAGGTAAACGTTACCATGAAACAGGTGGCAGACCAATATCTCGGCCAAACTGAAAATGCTGAAGCTGCTGATGTGGCCGACAAATTTCAAAGTCTTGTGCGACAGGTGATGAATACGAACCTCGCGGATCTGCGAAAAATGGGAGAAGAAAAATTCTATAACGAAGAAAAGAACGAGTACACGGTTTTTATTGCGTATGAAATTAAGAAAAACGCCATGCTTCGCTTCATGAAAAAACAAGCGAAGGTTGAAGAGAAAATTACGGAACGTCAGCGTGATTTAATTGAGAAAATTATTGACGAAGAAATTAAAAAAGCTGATGCTGCTGATGCAGCAGGTGACAATTAATACCCTGCACTTTACACACAAAGTTAACCCTGCTGGTTCCTGCAGGGTTTTTTTATGGTAAGAAACCGATGAAAAGGAGAGTCGCTTTCCTGAAGAAAAGGTATTTTTATTTACCCAAAATAGCGCGTATGAAAAAGTATATTGGTTTTCTTCTGATAGCCTTGCCTTGCGTGATGTACGGCCAGCAGCCACCGGCTACCGAAATTTATTTGCTCGACCTATCCATATCCAAAAAAGGAATCTCGATCGCAAACCCGGTAAACATCACCAACCATCCCGGTTACGATAACCAACCATTTTTTCATCCAGATCAGCCAATCCTGTACTACACTTCGGCAAATACTGAAGGCCTCACCGACCTGGTTGAATGGAATTACGAAACCGATACCGACCGGTTTATTACCAAGACTCCCGAGCGTGAATACTCACCCACCGTAACACCCGATAAAAAATTTATATCGTGTATTATCCAGCGCGACAATGGCGCCCAGGATTTAGGCCAATATCCGATAGCGGGAGGAGACCCTGTTGTGCTGATCAATTCTTTAACGGTTGGTTATCACGCGTGGATCGATCCCGATAACCTGTTGCTGTTCGTGCTGGGCGATACCCTCACGTTGCAGAAGTTTACACTATCGACAAAAAAAGAATCCATCCTGTCAACAAAAATCGGGAGATCACTTCATCAAATTCCGGGAACGACCGCGATGAGTTTTGTTCATAAAGCCTGGGAAGATGTTTGGGTAATAAAAAAAATCAATCCTGATGGAACCATGGAAGACCTCATTCATACGGTGCCGGGTCACGAAGACCTGGCGTGGACACCCGATGGTAAAATCATCATGAGTGATGGTAAACAACTTTTTTATTATCAGCCGGGCAAACCACAGCATTGGCGTGAAATTGAAATGCCTCCGCACATGCCTGTAGGCGCCATTACCCGCTTAGCCGTTTCGCCTGCCGGAAATAAAATTGCCATCGTTGTGGGGGAATAGCCCAGGATAGCACAGCACGCTACTCTCTGGCTGTTGGCAGTAATAGGGTCAGGACAATTTGCTCACCTAACGGGCGACACTCTACAAGCAAAGATTTTCCACGTGGATTTAAACTACTCTGCAAGGCTAAAGGACAATTGAACGACTTCCCGACAACATGGAACTTAAAAAAATTAAACGTTGGACAGATGAGAAAGGTAATGGCCGACCCTTCGCATTTTTAAGAAGATTGTGCTTCGAATTGCCCAGCGCGTTTGGCACATGCCATTGCCGCACAAACCTACCACAACACCAAAGCTATGGCAAGAGCCAACCCCACCCAAGCATTCGAATTCATAGGCAAGTATGCTATTTATATTAAATTAGCTACCAATGAAGTCAATTGCATTCGTTGATACCGAGATTGAGCCAAAGAGTCAAAAGATTCTTGACATTGGAAGTGTCAAAGGCGATGGAAGTTCTTTTCACAAAACTTCGGTGGCTGCGTTCATCCAATTTCTCAACGGAACACAATTCATATGCGGACACAATATTTTCAACCATGATATAAAGTATATCGGCAAAGCACTCACAGATGCTGGAATAGATTCAGCAAATATCATTGATACTCTATTCCTTTCCCCTCTATTGTTCCCGACAAAGCCCTACCACGCTTTGCTCAAAGACGACAAACTTCAAACAGAGGATGCAAACAATCCACTCAATGATTCAATAAAAGCCAAAGACCTTTTCTTTGATGAAATTGCAGCGTTTCAACAAACAGATGAAACACTAAAACAAATTCTGTATTTGCTATTGAGTGACAAAAAGGAGTTCCATTCCTTTTTCAATTTCATTGCATACGAAAGCAGCGACACAAATCTTGGAAAACTAATCCGTGAAAAATTCCATTTTGAAATTTGCGAACATGCTGACCTAGCAAAATTTATTTCAGAACACCCAATTGAATTAGCTTACACATTAGCACTGATAAATTGCCGCAACCGTTATTCCATTACACCGCCTTGGGTGCTGAAAACTTATCCCGATATAGAACGGGTAATGATTGCATTGAGAAACAAACCGTGCCTCTCAGGTTGTGTGTATTGCAATCAGGCATTAGACATACACAAAGGATTGAAAACATATTTTGGTTTTGATTCTTACAGAACTTATGCAGGTGAGCAATTGCAAGAAAACGCTGTTAAAGCAGCCGTTGACAACAAATCCTTATTAGCAGTTTTTCCTACTGGTGGAGGCAAGTCAATTACATTTCAAGTTCCGGCTTTAATGAGTGGCGTTGCAACAAAAGGTTTGACGGTTGTAATTTCTCCTTTGCAATCGCTGATGAAAGACCAAGTTGACAATCTTGAAAAATTTGGAATCACGGACGCTGTTACAATAAACGGTTTGCTTGACCCGATTGAAAGAGGAAAGTCTTTTGAAAGAGTTGAAGACGGTTCCGCATCTCTTCTTTACATTTCACCAGAATCCTTGCGTTCAAAAACAATTGAACGACTTTTATTGGGGAGAAAGATTGCTCGTTTTGTTATTGATGAAGCTCACTGCTTTTCATCGTGGGGTCAAGATTTTAGGGTTGACTATTTGTACATTGGTGACTTCATCAAACAAATTCAGGAGAAGAAAAATCTTGAAGACACAATTCCAATTTCATGCTTCACAGCAACAGCCAAGAAAAAAGTCATTGAAGATATTTGTGCATACTTCAAAGAAAAACTTTCTCTTGACTTGGGAATATTTAGTTCCAGTGCTACAAGAACAAATTTACAATACAAGGTTTTTGAGAAAAGTGATGAAGAAGAGAAATATAATTCAGTCAGAGATTTGATTGAAGAAAAAAATTGTCCAACAATCATTTATGTTTCAAGAACAAAGAAGGCGTATTCACTTGCAAAGAGATTGACAGAAGATGGTTTCAATGCGAAACCGTATCACGGCAAAATGGATGTAAAAGAAAAAACTGCCAACCAAGATGCTTTCATTAAAGGCGAAGTTCCAATCATGGTTGCCACTTCTGCTTTCGGAATGGGAGTTGACAAGAAGGATATTGGAATGGTAATTCACTACGAGATTTCAGATTCTTTGGAGAATTACATTCAGGAAGCAGGCAGAGCGGGACGAGACGAAAACATCACAGCAGATTGCTTTGTGCTATTCAATGAAGAAGACCTTGGTAAACATCTCATCTTGCTAAACCAAACAAAGCTTTCAATCAAAGAAATACAACAGGTTTGGAAAGCGATTAAGGATATAACAAAATTTCGTTCATCAGTTTCCAATTCTGCTTTGGAGATTGCAAGGAAAGCTGGTTGGGACGATAATGTTGTAGAGATTGAAACAAGAGTTACCACAGCGATTGCAGCCCTTGAAGATGCTGGCTATTTGAAACGAGGGCAAAATATGACTAGAGTTTTTGCGAACAGTATTCTTTCAAAGAATGCACAAGAAGCAATTGAAAAGATAAATTCTTCACACCGATTTGAGGAAAAGCAAAAGGAAAAAGGAATCAGAATTATCAAGAAACTTTTTTCAAGTAAGAGCAGAAAGCAAAGTAATGATGAAGTGGCAGAATCAAGAATAGACTACATCAGCGACTATTTAGGAATTGTAAAGGACGAAGTGATAAACATTGTGAATCTCCTTCGTGAAGAAAAGATTTTGGCTGATGCGAAAGATTTAACTGCCTTCATCAAAAAAGGCGAAAACATAAATCGTTCACTAAAGATTGTAGAAACATTCGGCCAGATTGAAAATTTTCTTTTGCCAATGTTTGAGGAAAAAGAAAAAACATTTCACATAAAGGAACTCAATGAAGGTGCAGAGGAGAATGGTTGTAAAGATGTTACTCCGAACAGAATAAAAACGATTATCAATTTTTGGGCAATCAAGAATTGGATTAAACGACACAACGAAGAATACTCGAAGAATCATGTTGTCATTCTTTGCGTTCAACCGAAAGATTCTTTGAAAGAAAAATTAGAGAAGCGTCATGAATTGGCAAAGTTTCTTGTTGAATTTCTCTACGAGAAAAGCAATTTGACCTTTGTAAAAGATGAAAAGGAAAAGGAAGAAGTGTTGGTGGAATTTTCAGTTCACGAATTGAAAGACGAGTTTGAGAGAAGACCAAAACTTTTTGACATGAAAGTTTCAATCGAAGATATTGAGGACACACTTTTTTATCTTTCGAGAATTGATGCAATAAAAATTGAAGGAGGATTTTTGGTTGTGCATAATCGCTTGACCATTGACAGGGTTGAGCAAGACAACAAGCGCAGGTACAAGAATGACGATTACCAAAAGCTAAATCAGTTTTACGAAAACAAGGTTCAGCAAATTCATATTGTCGGTGAGTATGCCAAGAAAATGATTGGCGACTACAAAGGAGCATTGCAATTTGTTGATGATTATTTCCAGTTGAATTACACTTCGTTTCTGAATAAGTATTTCAAAGGTAGCAGACAAAATGAAATCAAAAGAAACTTAACACCTGCAAAGTTCCGTCAGTTATTTGGTTCATTATCTCCAACCCAATTGGAAATTATCAAAGACAATGAAACAAAACACATTGCTGTTATAGCTGGACCTGGGAGCGGAAAAACAAGAGTGTTGGTTCACAAATTAGCATCATTGCTCTTGATGGAAGACGTGAAGCATGAGCAATTACTCATGCTTACGTTTTCGAGAGCAGCAGCAACAGAATTTAAAAAGCGTTTATTTTCACTCATTGGAAACGCAGCCCACTACATTGAAATAAAAACCTTTCATTCCTACTGTTTTGATTTGTTGGGCAAGGTTGGAAGTTTGGAAAAGTCAGATGCGATTTTGAAAAGCACAGTAGATAAAATTAAAAACGGGGAAGTTGAAGCAAACCGAATTACAAAAACTGTTTTAGTAATTGATGAAGCACAAGACATGAACGCTGATGAATTTGCTCTGATAAATACTCTCATGGAGCAAAACGAGGAAATGAGAGTAATTGCAGTTGGTGACGATGACCAAAACATATACGAATTCAGAGGAGCAAGTTCAAAATATTTGGAGCAGTTCATGACAGAACATAAAGCAGCTAAACATGAATTGATTGAGAATTACAGAAGCAAAACCAATTTGGTTGAATTTACAAACGTATTTGTGAAAAAGATTCGCCACCGTTTGAAAGAAACTCCCATTACTGCAAAACAAACCGACAATGGAAATATAAAGTTGGTGCGTTATCAAAATGAAAATCTAATTTCTCCATTGGTACAGGACATACTTGCAACAGGACTTGCGGGAACTACTTGTGTGCTGACAAAAACAAATGATGAAGCATTGCAGATTACGGGGTTACTTTTGAAAAACGGAATGCAAGCAAAGTTGATTCAAAGCAATGATGGCTTCAGTTTGCAAAACATTTTCGAAATTCGTTTCGTTTTGAACGAAATAAACACGAGTGATGATGTGAAAATTATCAGCGATGAAGTTTGGGCAAGTGCTAAAAGTGAAATGAGAAAGAAGTTTCAGCAGAGTTCAAAGTTTGAAGTGTGCAATAACCTTATCAAACAATTTGAAGACAGCAATTCAAAGAAAAGATATAAATCAGATTTAGAAGTGTTTGTAAGGGAATCAAAGTTGGAAGATTTCTATAATGATAATGGTGAAACGATTTTTGTTTCAACCATTCACAAATCAAAAGGAAAAGAATTTGACAATGTTTTCATCATGCTTGAAAACTTCAATCCTGCTACCGATGAAGCAAAACGCCAACTGTATGTTGCAATGACAAGAGCCAAACGCAATTTGACCATTCACTGTAACGGAAATTATCTTGACAATATCACAGTGGAAAATTTGGAACGAATAGAAGACAAGGGAATACATCTGCCTCCAAATGAGTTAGCAATGCACTTGTCACTGAAAGATGTTTGGTTGGACTATTTTATATCAAGGCAACATCTAGTCTCAGGACTTACAAGTGGAGATATCTTGACAATAAATGGTGACGAATGCACAACCCCTAAAGGACAATCAGTTTTGAAGTTTTCAAGACAAGCTCTCAGTGCAATTGAGGTACAAAGGCAAAAGGGTTATCACTTGAAGCAAGCTAAAGTGAATTTTATTGTTTACTGGTTGAAGGAAGGTGCAGAACAAGAAGTAAAAATTATTTTGCCTGAACTTTACTTTGAAAAGGCTAATAATGTTAAATAGGATACCTAAATCGCACACACATTGCCAGGCCGCACTTGCAGCCCACATCCAAAGCCAGGCAAAGAGTGTGCTCAGTTCAGTGTAAGTCGACAACGTAGTAAATGAAAAATGCCCCACCGCACGACTGACGAAAAAAAAATGATGTTAACTAACAGGAACAAAAAACAAGGCCACGAATGAAGTGTGGAGAACGGCTCTACTACCGCTTAACAAAATGTTTATGCAATGTGGAGGTTTGGCGTTAAATTAAAGTTTATGTTTCACAATGTAGTTCGGTCACGGGGGACAGGTCGGGCTTAACATTCGGCTTCGCTTCATTTTTAAGCCCTCCTATTCCCCGCACCGCATAAACACCAACGTTAGCGGTTATTGTAAAGACAAAGAAAATCAAATGAGAAATAGCTTATTATCAACAATTATTACGCTTGTAGCCCTTACCTGTTTTGGTCAGGAACAGAATAAGAATAACATGTTAACACTAAATTTTGGAACGAGTTATCTGGCTCGACAAGATTTGATTTTTTCACCCATGATTCACAAAAATATTTCGTTTTTGAATGTGGGAATAGATTACACACGGGAAGCAAAATTATATCAAAAAGCAAGTCTCCGCTATGGCAATTTCACTCCGAGAGTATTAACTCCTTATAATTTTACCATTCATGGGGAATCTCATACAGCCTATCCCCATAGCTTCAACTTTATTGATGTGAATTACCTTATTGGAAAAATCGTAAAGAGATCTCCGAAATCTACTTTCACCGTAGGTGGGCTTTTTGTGATGGATATTCAAGCCATGAACTATGTATATGGCAGGACAAGCAGCTTTGGGTATTATTCCACACTTGGTTTAGGGGTCTTTGGTAAACACCAGTATATTATAAGTAAGAAAAGCAATTTAACGACAACCCTTCAGTTACCACTTATGGTTTGGTTGGCGCGTTCACCTTATTTAGTAAATGATGATGATTTTATTGAAAACACGTACTCACATTCTGGATTTAAAACATTTATGTCCTTTATGGGAGATGGTCAATTGGTGATTTGGAGCCGATTGCAGACATTCGACTTAGATATAAAATATACCTACTCGCTAAACGAAAAATGGAATTTAGGTGTTGCGTACTTGTTTGAATTTATCCATGCGATCCAACCAAGAAATCTACTTTCCTGCCGCCAGTCAATTAATTTTAGTACAAACTTTCGCTTTTAAAATGAAATCGCTAAAACAAATACTAGCATTAACCTTAATCTCATTTGCCATCGTAGGATGTGAGACAATGTTTATTGAACCGCCCGCAAATAATCCCGAAGCCATCTTTGAAAATCTGTGGACTACCTTTAATGAAGAATATGCTCCCTTCGAAGAAAGACATGTAGATTGGAAAGCCGAATATGAAACGTATCGCCCAATGGTTAACTCAACCACAACAGATGCAGAACTTTTTTCGATACTATCGGAGATGCTTGGCAAACTTGATGATGGACATGTCAGTCTTACGGCTCCTGGTAGAGATATTTTTTATGCAAATAAAATTAGAAATGAACTTATCGATGATGAATTGTTCAGCATTCCTGTAGTAAAAACTTATCTGGAAGCAGGATACAATGAAGGAAAAGAGCATAGCTATATCTATGGCAAGATAAAGAATGAGAATGTAGCCTACATTTATTTTGACTATGTAGCGGAAAACTTTTTCCAACTGAAGGATTTTCTGAAAAAATACAGCACTGTGAATGGCTATATCATTGACATGCGGCACAATCAGGGAGGCGATTTTACATACTGCTTTTCGGAAATAGGCAGATTAACAGATCAATCACATTATGTTTTCCGTAGCAAAACTAAAAATGGTAAAGGTCCAAATGATTACACCGATTGGCATAAATGGTACATTCACCCTAAAGGTTCATATATCGATAAGCCGATAATCGTACTTATTGACCTATATACGATTAGTGCTGGAGAACGTGCCGTGATGGCATTTAATACCTTGCCTAATGTTACACTAATGGGTGACACGACTAATGGTGCGCACGGAACTATGATAGGGAGGGAATTGGCGAATGGATGGTTTTACTCTCTCGTGCCTCAAAAAACAGAATTGTCTGATGGTAAATCATACGAAGGCATTGGAATAGCGCCAGATATCTACAGCAAAAATTTGCTTTCTGAGATCAACACTGGAATTGATAAAACATTGCAAACGGCCATTGACAATTTGAAATAATACAAGTCCTAAAATGTATTGAATAATTTGACAAAGAACATGAACAACAAACCGCTTGTGCTTCTATTTAAGTTCAGTGCAGGTTGAAAGTTTTGTACTCCGAAACCCGTCCGAACGCAAAGCCGCAAACCGTTATATTTGCGCATGGCTCAACTGAAACACATCGCTATTTCCGGCAACATCGGTAGCGGAAAAACCACCCTGGCTGAAAAACTTTCGAAGCACTATGGCTGGGTTCCGCTTTATGAATCTGTCGACCACAATCCTTACCTGCGCGATTTTTATGAAGACATGACCCGATGGGCGTTTCATTTGCAGATTTACTTTCTCAACAGTCGTTTCCGGCAGATCAATGAGATTCGTTCCAATCCAAAAACGATTGTTCAGGATCGCACTATTTATGAAGATGCGCACATTTTTGCAGCCAATTTGCGCAAGAGTGGTCACATTTCGGAACGCGATTATCAGAGTTACCTCGACATTTTCAATTCGATGATTGATTTTGTGAAGCCGCCCGACCTGCTGATTTACCTCAAAGCCGACATTCCTAAACTGGTTCGGCAAATTCAGAAACGTGGCCGCGATTTTGAAGATGCCATCCGGTTGGACTACCTGAAAAATTTAAATAAACATTACGAAGAATGGATAGGTGAGTACCACCATGGTAAACTCCTGACGATTGATGTAAACGACCTCGACTTCGTTAAAAATGTAGATGATTTCGCCTTTATTGTCGGGAAAGTTGATCTGGAGTTAAACAGTTTGTTCAATTAAATTTTGCCGGCACTGGCGAAATGCACCTTATTTCTCACCCAGCCATGCATTCAAAATTTCAGTTTGCTTCGCATTCGGTTGGGCTACTCGCTTTAAAATAAGCTTTCGCTTTTGATTCACTGTGGTTTCTTCCAGTGTTAACCCGGCAAAGCCAAGGTATTGTGTGTAGTCAAGCTCGTGCGTGGTGTAAACAAATTCAAAAAACTTTCCCAGCGGAACATCGGCAACTTCTTCGCACGTTTGTTCAAACTCTGCATCGGTAAACCCGCGCTGTTTTTCTTTGTAATATCGCCAGTATAGCAAACGCATGACATCGTCAAGCGACTTTTTATTTTGTGTGGCATGCCTGATTTGGAAATCCAGCAAGAGCCCTACAATGGGACCTTTTTCATAGTAACTTATGGTCTTACCCGGTTCTTCACCCTGTGTCCCAAACGGGCCATCTTTCCATGTATTATAGCTGGATTGTGTTAGCGACTGATGAACCTTGCCTGGATTGTTTTCGTGGTTATTGATATTGCCCTCCAAAAAACTAAAGAGTGTTTGTTCATCGACTAATCCTGCTCGTTTCACCATCAGATATTCATAGTACACTGTGAGCCCTTCGCTTACCCAAAGCAGGTTGGTTCGGCTCCCTTTGTCGTAATCAAACGGTCCCAGTTCAAATGGGCGAATGCGTTTTACATTGAAGTGATGAAAGTATTCGTGCGCCAGAAAATTCATCATGCGGTTCATGCCATCTGGTGTACTGAGTTCGGCACCATCAAAACTTACCGTTGTGTTATTGAGGTGTTCGATGCCACCACGACCCGGTCCGATGGCGATGTAGGTGTATTGCTTGTAAGGAATATCGCCAATGATGTCAACAGCAGTTTTTGTGATTTTGGCGAGCTTGTCTATGAACTGCTGTTTATCGAATGTTCCCAGGTTGTATCCGATAAACCGATGCGGAACATTATTGACTGTAAACGAAGGTAGCTCTTCTAAATTACCAATAAGTATGGGGCAATCATACAGTATATCAAAATCAGACGCATGAAAAAGATTAGGATTGCCCGGTAACGGCTCAAGACCCGTGGCAACGTGCTTCCATGGTATGGGAATAATTTCTACGGTAACAGGAAGCTGAAGAAATCCATCCGGGTAAAAAAAAGTGCCGGCAGGTGTAAGGTAAGCGTGTTCAGCATCTACATAACAACTCGCTACAAATTTCCGTGAGGTCATAATCTCGTAGGCAATTTGTAAAGATCTATTTCGGATATTTTTTAAGACAATCTGATTTTCACTTCGTTTCTCATACGAAACATTCTCTCCTTTCGTATCACGAACAGTAAGATTTTCTACTGCCTTTGCATAATTCATAATCTGGTAATATCCGGGTGTCCATTTTGGCATTTTTAACACAAGCGAATCTTGATTCCACCCCTTTGTATGAAGCTCAACATGGTAGCGATGTGAGGCGGGATCAGGGAGGGTAATCTTATACTCTATTGTTGGCTTTACCTGTGACCACACAGATAACGTGAGTACAGAGAATAGAAGAAAAGAGCAATAACGTGTTACCTTAACCATGGTTTGAGTTGATGTTAAAAACAAAATACGTCAGCAGATCAGCGAGTAATGAGGGGAAAATATCAGACTGAAATATTTTTCTATTAATTTTCTGAAGTTACAGCCCATTCAATGAATTGTTTGTACGGATGCCTGCCCGAACCATGTAATCTTAGTTCTTTCCATTTCGGCAATCCTCCAACGCCTTCTCAGCTTGAGCTTGGTGGTGTTAGGCTATTATGCGTTGCTGTTCTGCCTGTTCTCGTTGCTTTTCGGCTTCCATCCTCTGTTCAACTGCTACATTCCGCTGTCTGTCAGCTTCTTGCTTTTGGATAAAAGCAAATATCAGAGATAAAACAGATAACGCTGTAGCCACGCTTAACGCAATAGCTGTTCTGATTTTTCTTTTCCGTTCAAAGTTTGAATCAGCAGGAACTTGCTTTAGCATTTGAATCCTTTCTTCAGCGTTCATAACAATTTCTATTATTTCTTCTTTTGCGCTTCCAATATTGCTGCGTCAGCTTTTCTTTTTTCATCTTTCATCAGAATTCTGAGCATGGTTGCTTCCTTTCGCGCGGCTTCCGATTCTTGCGTAAGCCGCTTAATCTCCCGGTGAAGCCTGATCACCTCATCGCGTTGGGCTTTCGCTTCAAGTTGTTGTTTGTAGCCGAACACTGCACACATTGATGCGATGGCCAACATGGTCAGCGAAAGAATTTTATTCTTTACCTGACTGCGCGTGGTCACCTGTGTGGTGCCGCGCATTTCGCGCAATTGATCTTCGGCATTCATACATGCATATTAATCCGACTTACTCCTTTTCTTTTTCCGCTTTTCCTTCTTCTGCCCCTCCTCCTGTTTTGCTTTTTCGGATGCCTTTTCGGCATTCATTTTTGCACGTGCTTCATTAATCATGGCCATCTCCTCGTTCTGACGAGCCAACTCTTGTGCCCTGACTAACTCTTTGCGATAATATTCTTCTGTCTTGCTGCTGAGTTTTGTTTTCAACAGCATAATCCGGTCAAACGACTGATCAATTCGGTCTTCTGAAATTTTCCCCTCCTCAACGAATTTACGAATTATCTGATGCACTTTATCAGCCGCCCGCTCCTGACTGCCGGCTATGTTGTTCGAGAAAGTTAAAATATCTACCCCACCGTTAATGGCCAGTAATATTGCCTCCTCCAGTTTATAATGTTTCGCAATGGCATGCATTTGCATATCGTCAGAGAAAACAACGCCATTGTAATGCAGTTTCCCACGCAATAGGTCATTGGTGATTTTTTTGGAAAGTGTGCCCGGCAATGCTTTTTCGTCAAGGTTTTTATTTACAATGTGTGCGGTCATAATCGCATCGATAAAGCCCGAATCAATCAGGGTTTGGTACGGAATGAGTTCATTTTCTTTCCAGGTATTGGTTACATCGGCAATTCCCAGGTGGGTATCGTCTTTCGAGCTGCCGTGACCAGGAAAATGTTTCAGCGCGGTAATGATGCCGAGTTTACGATGTTGTTTTATAAATTCCTTTGCAAACATGGCAACTGAATCCGGATCGGCTGAGAAGGCTCTTTCCTTCCCGGCAATGATCGGGTTTGTCGGGTTGGATGCCAAATCCACAACCGGGGCAAAGTTTACATTAATGCCAAGCCCTGCCAGGGTTGCGGCTGTTATTTCTGCATAAAACCGGGCAGAATCAATTCCATACGCTCCAAGTTTCGCTGCCGAAACAGAACGCGGGAAGCCGTATTTCTCTTTTAACCGGTTTACCTTTCCGCCTTCCTGATCAATGGCTATAAATAAGGGAATGGGTGCGGCTTCCTGATAGGTCCACGTCATTTTCTTCAATTCGGTATAAGAATTTTTGGCGGGAATATTCTTTTCAAAGAGAATGACAGACCCAACTTTTCCCTGTCGTACTTCGCGCAGCACAGCCGAGTCTACTTTTGCTGCCGGCATTCCAATTAAAATCATTTGCCCGATTTTTATATCGAGGCTGTCGATGGTTTGTGTAAACCCTGCATGGTAGGCCAAAACAAGAAACAGGACTGCAATAGGTGCTTTTTTCATTTTAATAATGTTCGTAAAGTGATTTTAAAATAGTTGACATTTCATTTCTGACCGCAATAGAAGAGGCCGGGAAATTGTTGCTCATGAAACTGAAGATTAACGTTTTTCCGCTTCGCGCAACCAGGTACCCGCTCAACGTGTGGTTGTTGGAGAGTGTGCCCGTCTTTCCATAAATGTAAGGCGGATCATTTTTATACCAATTCCGGATGGTGCCCGTTTTACCGCCAATGGCTAAAAGTTGAAAGAGCCGCTCGCGTGGTACCCGTTCATAAATTTTTTCCCACAGTTTTACGATGCTGCGCGGGGTAAATAAATTAAATCGCGAGAGACCTGAGCCATCGACCCAAACGGGCTGATCGGGCAAATCTTTTAAGAAATTTTCTTTCATGTGAACAATTGCTATTTCCGGATCCAGTGAATCGCTGAGTATGCCCGCACACATGAGTAAAATTTGTTCTGCAATAAAATTATCACTTTCCTGCATCATTACTTTATACAAGCTGTCTGCCGGAACACTATATAATGTTCGCTTTGAATCCCAGCGACTATTTTTTAAAACAGTCACCTTTTTTCCAAGGGTATCGGAAAGTAATGATGTCGTTAAAGCCACGCCAGTTTTAAATGGCACTTCCCATGTTTCGGGTTTAGTTTGATTTCTTCCAGGAAGGAATGAGATTTTGTTTGAGCCCAAATCGCGAACCAGTTCCGCTTCTTCCGTGCTATCGCCAACGGAAATATCATAAGCAAAAAGTCGTGGCGCAACGTTCAGTTTTGATCCGTTGTATTCGGCTGTGAAGTAGTTTCCATACAAGGGAAATGCAGAGCGTTCTGCCGAATAGGTATAATAATAATCACTCCATGCCCACCCAGGACCAAGCGGAGTGGCGTAAAAATTATCTTCCACAATAAACAATTGTTTGTTGCTCGTTTTTAAAAAATCGAAAGCGTTTCGTGAATCAAATGCCAGCGGATACAGAAACGAGGGATCCCCGGTTCCGCGAAAAATCAACGAGTCTCCTTTTTCTAAATATTGGAGAGCAGGAACAGAATCGCCCAACAAAAGTAAGCCTGTATATAATGTAAAAATTTTGGTGTTAGAGGCGGGTGTAAAGTATTGTCCGCCCTGATAGGAATACAGTTCTTTCTTTTCAACCGGATCGTACAGCATGAATCCGGTATGATCGTGAAGTTTGGCTTCCAGCGATTTAAAATTTTTATTAAGTGCTTTTTGTGAAACCGGTGAACACGAAAATAATGTGGAGATAAGCAACAGGAAAATGAATGATCGTATCATCAGTGTGAAAGGTAACGTTCAGATAAAACTTTGCGGTGATGGACTTCGTGTCCGGCAATAATATAACCGATGTTGATAACCGAAATCAGGTTGTTATTAGCGGTTCCCTTTCGCTGCATCATTTCGGGTGTGAAGCTGCTAAAAAGATCGAGCGAGGTGGCTCTCAGGTTTTTCATTTCATTCACCAGTTGATTGAGTGTGCGGCCGTGCGCATTCGCCTGGGGTGCATAATCATTCTCTTCAAAACCATGCAGGTTGGTGGAGTCATTACGGGCAAATCGCAATGCGCGATAAGCAAAAATTCGTTCTGCATCCATCATGTGGCACAACACTTCCTTGATCGTCCATTTTCCTGCCGCATACGCATCTGCTCCTTTTTGCTCCGGTATCGTTAATAGGAGGGCTCTGGTTTGATCGCCAGTAGATTGAAGGGCCTCTAATACGTTCAGGTGTTGAACGTGATCTACATAGGTCTTATAAGCAGGAGGAAGTGTTGAAAAGTCGGGCGTTGTTTTCATACTCTTAAAAATAAGCTAAAACACAAGGAAGTACACGATCAATTTATGATTCGGAAGTTCTTATTTGAAGATAGACTTCTTATTGAATACCTGTCATCGGTCTATTTGCTGGTTTTGTGCTTCTTATCAATTGACTTGAGCATGAATTTCCGCAAAAATCCTTCAACCGGAAGAATGACAAATGCCACCCCCACCTGTATGAGAAAGTCAACCACCGGGCCGCTGTTTGTTGTAATGCTGGAGCCGGCTGCCGTTTGAATAAATTCAATTAAAATAATGATTGATAACAGTGAGAGTAACCTGCTGATGAGATTGTACCGGCTACTCAGCCGGAACGAAAGAAGTACCAGTAGCGTAAACACACCAAATTCAAGTGCATAAAACCAGGTTCGCTTCCAATACGGAGGAAGTACCTGCATTTTTACCGGCTCCATTTCACTTACTTTTCCAAAAATATCTTTCGATTGAAACTGAAGTGTGTATGAACCGGGCGGCAAATACGGAAAATCAATTACGTTGTTATTGTTGGACCACTCAGACCAGTTTGTGTTAAGTCCTTGCAAAAGGTAACGGTATTCTACTGCGTTGGCGCCTATGTAATCAGGCTTGACCACTTCAATTTTCATTGAACTTTTTTCCTGGTCTATTTCCAATACGTTTTTTCTAAACCGGGGTGCATCTGCCTGGTTAATTGATTTAAGAAAAATAGGGTAGTTGCTTTCAAGCGGTCTTAGTTTCTGACTGTAAAATCTCAGTAATTCGTTGCTGCCCGTTATTATCCAAACATTTCCGGTTACAGGATCGGACGATATATACCGGATATCATTGAAAAGATTGAGTAGCTGTAAATTAGTCTGCCCTCCTTTTCCGGTAAGCGACCATTGATGTTCATCACGAAACCAAACGGCTGACCGATTCACAAAAAATGAGCTTAGCTTGGAAACTGAGTCAATCTCGTGAAGTTTATTTCCTGCCTTATCAAAAGAATAAAATCCATTCGTAGTTACAATGATGACCTGGTCGTTAAGACTAATGCCGGCTGTTTTATCATAATTGGGATTTGAAATATCTAATACGTTGGTTATCCTGGTTGTATCAGGCGAAAAGGTAAGCCGGTAAACTTTGTCGAAACTGCAAAACCACACCGCTCCACTTTTTTCTTCAAACATGAAATTGACAGGATCGATAATGCCAACAATGTTGCCTTCAGTTACCCATCCCTTCGCATCTAGTTTAAACTTCTGAATTTTATCATCGTACGTGGATGCAATGAGCATTTTATTGCTCTCCGACACAAACAGGAAGCGAACAGGATCTTCGCTGATCGGCAGGGCTTCCAAATTATTTACGTCTAATATTCCATCAAGTCCTGTTGCCAACAGTTTTCCTCTCCACGATACCAACTGAGTTACTTTCGCATTTATGCCAGATACTTTTTTATACACATAAAACGTTGAGCGCAGAATTTTCTTAGTTCTCTTTTCTTTTCGATAGCGGGGCTTCGTTTGGCTGGTTTTGGTTGTTTGTTTGGGTGCCGTAACAACTGCAGGCTCTGGTTTCTTTTTCCTTAGAAATTTAAAGAAGCCGCCCTTCTCGGTTTTTTCTTCAAGTGCCGGAGGCGGAGGTGTTGCTACTTTTTTGGATGTGGTTTTTGAGGGCTTAACCAACACATCTACGTAGTAAGTGAGTTCATCATAGAACTCTTCCTTTTCCAATTTGAAAAGACCAAGTGAAGTGCCCACATAAACATTGCCTTTGAAGGTAATGGCGCACAATAAATTTCCCTGAAGGCCCGGATAATGCCGGAACGAGCGCATGGGCAGATACGGTGCAATACGGGTAAATCCGTAACTGTGTGCCGCCCAAACATTTTGGTTGCGATCGCTAATGAGTGTATAAATTTCATTATCGGGCAGGCCTGTGCTGTAGTTGATTATTTCTGTAGTCTTTCCTGTTTCTGGATTTATGAAAACAATTCCTCCTCGAAGCGTTGCCAATGCTACGAGTTCGGTGTTTACCCAGGTGGCATTAATCATTTCACTGGCGTTAACATACGTGGAGTCCTCCAGGTGTACTTCTCTTAGTTTCTCATTTCCGGTTCCTAAAAAAATCCGATTGTCGGATGTGCCCACCAGGTAATTCTTTTCATAGGAAGATGAAAAAAGAATAACGGTGCTGTCGGGCAGGGAAAGTTTTGAGTCCTCCATCCGGCCTTCCTTCAGCTTTAAAAGTTTGCCGTTTTCCATGCTTACGTACGCTGATCCGAATATTTCATTCAGGCTGGCGAACGCGAGTATTTGTCCGGTTGAAATAGCCGTCACGCTGTCCGATTCTGTTAGGTACCGAAACAGGTTTTTTTCATTCAGGAAATAAATGCTGTTGCCAATGGCTTCGAGCTGGAAAATGTATTCGGCATCCGGCCGCTCATAAAGTGGTTGAAAGCTTTCCAGTCCGCTTTCATCTTGTGTAATCTTTCCAAAACCTTTTGCTCCGCCTACATACACCTCTCCGTTTTCCGACAGTTCAATAGCATAAGCAGCCCCGTTGGTACGGATGACTTCCCAATTACGGCCATCAAACTGTAACACTCCGGCTTGCGTGGCGAAATAAAACACGCCTCGTTTATCCTGAACCATATCAAAGCATACATTATCAGACTGCTTTTGATTGGGTGAAAAATGAGAAAGAAAATAATTGCCCGATTGTGCCTGAACAGCACCTGATACAAACAACAACCAAATAACTATTTTGTTCTTCATGAGGCAATCTCAAATTTAATAAAATCCCTTCAGCTTATCCGGCTCCAGTTTACGGTTGACTTTTTTGTTTGCTCAACCTGAATGCGTATCACTTTGTTTTCTGACTTTTCAAGATTGGGATCATCCTCCAACACACGTATAGCTGTTTCGCGTGCCTGTTGCAACAGTTTTCCGTCCCTGGCTAAATCGGCAATCAATAAATCAAGCACACCGCTTTGCTGTGTACCCATTAAATCGCCAGGGCCGCGTAATTGTAAGTCTGTCTCTGAAATTTCAAAACCGTTATTGGTCCGCACCATCGTCTCAATTCTCACTTTTGAGTCGGCAGAAAGTTTGAAGCTGGTCATTAATATACAATAAGACTGTTCCGCACCCCTTCCTACACGGCCACGAAGTTGGTGTAATTGCGAAAGCCCAAAGCGCTCTGCGTTTTCAATTATCATCACCGAGGCATTGGGAACATCTACACCCACCTCAATAACGGTGGTTGCTACCATGATGTTAGTCTCGCCTTTTACAAAGCGCTGCATCTCAAATTCCTTTGCCTCGGGTTTCATTTTACCATGAACGATGCTAATCGCTTCATCCGGAAACGCACGACAAATACTTTCATAGCCATCCATCAAGTGCTTGAGGTCAAGCTTTTCAGATTCCTCAATGAGCGGATAAACGATATAGGCCTGCCGGCCTGATGAAATCTGATCTTTCAAAAACTGATTTACTTGCAGGCGGTGCGAGTCGTATTTATGAATGGTTTTGATCGGCTTACGGCCGGCCGGTAATTGATCGATGGCGGAAACATCCAGGTCGCCATACAATGTCATGGCAAGTGTACGAGGTATGGGGGTGGCTGTCATCACCAACACATGCGGAAAAACACCCTCATTCTTACTCCAAAGCCTGGATCGCTGTGCAACCCCAAACCGATGTTGTTCATCGATAACTGCCAGTCCGAGATTTTTAAATTTCACCTCCTCTTCCAGTAAGGCATGTGTGCCAATGAGAATTTTTAAATCGCCCGAGCGAAGTCCTTCATGAATAGATTTTCGGTCGCTCCGTTTGGTTGAGCCGGTAAGCAACGAAATTGTTTGGCGCATGTGCCCTGCGTACGTCTTCAGATTATTAAAGTGTTGCTGTGCTAAAATTTCGGTTGGTGCCATTAATGTACATTGCGTACCTGCACCAATGGCCAGCAGCATGCACACAAAGGCAACAATTGTTTTTCCGCTGCCTACATCGCCTTGAAGAAGCCGGTTCATCTGCTTCCCTGATTTGAGATCGGAATAAATTTCTTTGATCACTCGTTTCTGGGCGTCTGTCAGTTGAAACGGCAGAAACTCGTTGTAGAATTTGGTAAGCAAAGCTACATCACTGAAAATCTGTCCCTTAAATTTATCTTGCCTAACCAATTTCATTTTCAGCAGCCGAAGCTGAATATAAAACAGCTCTTCAAATTTCAGTCGGTGTTGTGCCCGGGTCAGCAAACCATGACTTTGTGGAAAGTGAATATTAAGCAGGGCTTGCTGCTTATCAATTAGTTGATACTGTGCCTGAATATCCACCGGTAGTGTTTCCCTGATTTTGTCTTTTGCCAGCACCAGGAGTTCCTGTTGCAGCCGCACAAGCGCCTTACTGTCAATATGGCGCGAACGTAATTTTTCGGTGAGCGGATAAACCGGTTGCAGGTACCCTCCTTTATCATTCTTTTCGGTCAGTGGCTCAATTTCGGGGTGAGCAAAGCTGAATTTTTTTCCATACATCACAGGCTTACCAAATACCACATATTCAACTCCGGGTTTTATCTTTTCCAGCATCCATTTAATTCCCTGAAACCAAACCAATTCGATACTGCCTTTGTCATCTTTAAATTGTGCAACCAGTCTCTTTTTAAAGCCAACACCAACGATCTCCTTCCCGGTTATTTTACCCTTAACCTGTACATGGGGCATTTCTTCTGTAAGCTCGCTGATGCGATAAAATTTTGTCCGGTCCTCGTAGCGAAAAGGATAGTATTGAATCAGGTCGCCAAAGGTGAAAATGTTCAATTCCTTGTTTAATAGAGCAGATCGCTGCGGGCCCACGCCTTTCAAATATTCAACAGGAGTATCAAAAAATCCGCGCATGGAAAGATTGCGGTTTTTAAACTATTAAAAAATTAATAACAAGTTATTGAGAATCGGTTAATAAACCTCTTTTACCATTGTAAGTCTAACCAATCAGGTTACTATTTCCACAATCATTTCATCAATACCTATGAAAGCTGCGGCTACCTTTTATAAAGGAATCGAATTTGTAAGCATCTGCAGACTGCCGACCGATCAGCAGCTTCTGTTGCAGCATACACGCGACCCGGAACGAATTAAAATACTGATGGATGGGAAAATTCTGAACGATTGTATTCTATATAAAAATTATTGCGTGTGGTACTCAACGGTTTTTATACAATCTACGGTGCCGCTTCCTCCAGCTGAGCGCACTAAAGAATTTGAAATAGAAATTGCTTTGAGTAAAGCCTGACTACGGCCAAACCCCCTTGTTCGGAACAATTTCCAATACGTTGCCTTCGGTATCTTCAAAATAAAATGACTCAACTCCTTCGGTCCAGATTACCGTGTCAGTAATCAAAATCCCTTTGCTTTGAATCCACTTCTTCGACTTTTCATAATCCTGTTGCGCTACCTCAAAGGCAAAATGTTGTTTCCCTCCTCCGAAGTGTGCGGGCGGACTTTGTTTGAGCTTTGAATCCTCAGGATTGAAACACAGTAACACTGAACTTCCTGCACCAAAAAAAATGTGCTTACCCGGTACATAGCTGATCACCGGAAGCTCAAGTACCTCCTGATAAAAAGCTTTGATTTTTTCAAGATCATGAACATACAAGCACGTTTCTTTTATTTTGATAAACTTCATGTTAGTCAGTTTTGCACATCGCCTGCTTACAGGCGAGATATCCCTTCCAGATTTCCTGCAGAATGAATGCCGCGGGTTGAATGTCACGAATCGCTGCCGAAACTTGCCCGATTTCAAGTTCTCCTTCATCCAGATCTCCTTCAAACATTCCTTTCTTGGCGCGGGCCCTTCCCAGCAATGTTTCTAATTCCCGCTTGCCGGCACCTCTGCGTTCGGCTTCCTCCACCTGCGTGTAAAATTTATTCTTGATTAAACGAACGGGTGTCACTTGTTTCATCGTAAGGATGGTATCGCCCTCATTTGTTTCAGTAATGAGCTTCTTAAAATTCGCATGCACCGATGACTCCACCGAAGCCGCAAACCTGCTGCCCACCTGAACGCCATCGGCACCAAGCACTTCCATCGCCAGCATGGCTCGCCCATCGGCAATACCGCCTGCCGCCAAAAGTGGAATTGAAATAGCATCGCGAACCATCGGAATAAGAACCAACGTTGTTGTTTCTTCCCGCCCGTTATGACCCCCCGCTTCAAACCCTTCGGCTACTACAGCATGTACCCCGGCCTGTTCGGCTTTTTTTGCAAACCTGACGCTTGATACCACATGCACGACCGTTACGTCACGTTCTTTCAAAAAGCTTGTCCACAACGAGGGGTTGCCCGCAGATGTAAAAACGATTTTCACCCCCTCCTCTACAATGATGTTCATGATCTTGTCGATTTCGGGGTATAGTAGGGGCACGTTAACGCCAAATGGTTTATTTGTTGCAGCCTTGCATTTACGGATGTGCTCTTGTAATACAGGTGGATGCATGGAGCCCGTTCCAATCAGGCCCAGGCCACCGGCTTCACTTACAGCCGAAGCCAGCCTCCACCCGCTGGTCCAAACCATGCCGGCCTGGATAATGGGCATATCAATGCTAAAGAGTTTTACAATTCTGTTTTCTTTGTTATTCATGCCCAAAAAATAGCTAAATCGCCTGTCAATCCTATTCTATGATTCTGAATATCTGATCTTTAGAATCCTTTCGTTTGTTACAACAAATATTTGATCGCCTGAAAGTTGTCCACAAAGAAACGATTGATTTTGTAGGATGTATTTATATGATAATCAGAACATTAACATTGAAAATTACAGGGTTGTGGATAACTCGGCCTTTTTGTGGAATTCTTTTTTCAGGGGTTTTAATAGCTCTGTAAGTATCTGAATTTTAGCCATTTTGTGTTTTTTTAGACGAATTAGTACCATGAGCCATCGTGTGTGGTTTTACCAGGAATTTAGGAACTACTTTTGCTTTCGTCCGTTCTAAGAATCACCTATGAGAAAACTTTTGATATGCTGTTTGGTTACGGTTGCCATCGGGGCACAAGGCCAGGAAGCTGAAATGATCAAATTAGACCAGCTAAAAAACCTGATCGAGTCAAAATCGGAACACATTAAGGTTATTAACTTTTGGGCTACCTGGTGTGCCCCTTGCATAAAAGAAATTCCACTTTTTGAAAAACTAGGGCAAGAAAGGTCAGATGTTAAAGTGACCTTGGTTAGTATGGACCTGGACCTTGATCCGGATGCTGAGAAAGTGCACAAGTTTGTTGCCCGTAAAAAACTTCAATCGCGGGTATTAATCCTAGATGCCACAAGTCCCAATCTGTGGATCGATCAAATTGAAAAAGAATGGTCAGGCGCTCTGCCGGCTACGCTTATTGTGAATGGTAAAACCGGTCAAAGAAAATTTGTTGAAAAAGAACTTCACGAAGGCGAGCTTGAGAAACTGATTGCTGAAATAGAATAGTTTCGGGTTCAAGGTTTAAAGTTCAAAGTTTCCCTTTGGATTTCAACCTCGGCACCTGAATATGATTAAGTTGAATATTGAACGTTAAACTTTAAATCAAAATTATGATGAGATCACTTTTTTTAATGACATCGTGCTTGCTGCTGATGGTTGCTGCAAGCCCGGTAAAACCCGGTTATGAAGTGGGCGACACCGTTGCCGATTTCAAACTGAAGAACACGAATGGCAAGATGGTTGCATTAAGCGACTACAAGGATGCTAAGGGTGTGATTGTGATTTTTGATTGTAATACCTGTCCTTATTCTCAGCGTTATAATGATCGCATTATAGCATTGAATAAAAAGTATGCTTCGCAGGGATTTCCTGTCGTGGCCATTCAGCCAAACGATCCTGAAATTTCTCCCGGTGATTCCTTTGATGAAATGGTAAAACTTGCTGAGAAAAAAAGTTATTCGTTCCCTTATCTGTTTGATGAAACCCAAACCGTTTCTAAATCTTTTGGTGCCACGAATACGCCTCATGTTTTCTTATTAAAGAAAGACGGTGCTGCCTTTAAGGTGGTTTATATTGGTGCCATTGATGATAGCGCTAAAGACGCATCAGCGGTTACGAAAAAATTTGTAGAAGAGGCTGTTGATGCATTGCTTTCAAACAAGCCCGTTCCTTCTGCAAAAACAAAAGCTATTGGCTGCACCATTAAATGGAAGGATGCCTAACCAGTATTCTTATATGTAATCAAAAGAGACTGTCTCAGAAGTAACGTAAGAGTCAGTCTCTTTTTTGTTTTAATGCGCTGAAACCAATTTCAATCCGATAATCGAACCAATCAGCAGCATAATAAAAAATACACGCCAGAAATCGGACGGTTCACTGAAAACAAAAATCCCGACAAGGGCAGTTCCTACTGCTCCTATTCCTGTCCAGACAGCATATGCGGTGCCCAACGGAATTTTTTGAATGGCCGTGTTCAGAAAATGGAAGCTTAAATAAATGCTGACAAAGAAAGCAACCGACCATTTCGCGTTGGAAAAATTGTTGCTGAATTTCAAGCTGGTGGTAAACGCTACCTCAAACAGTCCCGCAATTACAAGATATATCCACGCCATAGTATGAAAATAAAGTTTTTAGTTATTTCTGGGCAATCAGGCAGGTCATTCCTGAGATCAATTCATGCCTGATAAGGGTAAGATTGTATTTCTCAAAGAATGAAAGAATCAGTGAGGCCGGAATCCTGAGCTTCGGATACCAGCTAACCTGTTGCTTCCATTCACCATGCTTCTTCTCCAGCAAAATGTCAAACACCTTAACATAGCCGGGAAGGTATTCAAGGAAGCAGGTATGAATGCGGTTGTCATCGCTTCTTACCGGAATAAATCGCTTTTCATTTGTTAATTCAGTTATCAACTCGCGATAGGAAATTACCAGTTTACCTCCTTTCTCCAGTTTCTGGGTACTCACCGCGATAAGTTCTTCAACCTGATCCAGTCCGGAAAGCTGCGTAAGGGTATCGCCCATACAAACAATGACTTCCGGCTTCATACTAATCGAATACAAATACTCCAGCAGGTGCGCCTCCACCCACTCGATCGGTAAACCGCCAATGCGTTCCGTTAATTCTTTCAACAACTGCTGACTAAAATCAACTGCCCGCACTTTAAATCCAAGGTGAGCAAGAGAAACAGATTGCAAACCATGGCCACAACCGAGGTCGACCGCTATACCCGAAAAACAGGGTGTAATCTCATTCTCCTTAAAAAATTTTTCCTGCGCCTGCTGCTTTTCAATAAAGTCGCCCACCATCCATGAATAAAAATTGCCCAAATGCCGCTCGTAATGATCTTTTACCGTCATACAATATGGAAGCAGATTTGCTTACGTTATACTTACCAGAGAGTTTTTTACCTTCAAATAACTTACCTTCAATGCTATGAAAAAAATGCTCACCATACTTGCCGCCAGCACAATTTATGTAACAATTTCCAGTGCTCAGGTCATTGGAAAAATGTTCCCTGCCATGGAAGCCGAGACAGTGGAAGATAAAAAAATCAATTTGCCCGAAGCAGCAAAAGGCAAGTACACTTTGTTGGGTCTTGCGTATTCAAAAAAATCGGAAGATGAACTGAATACCTGGTTTCAACCGGTATTTCAAAAGTTTATCCAAAAAAATAAAGGCTTGTTTGAAGGGTTTGGATACGAGGTGAATGTGTATTTCATTCCCATGTTCACCGGTATCAATGCTGCCGCTACCGGTACAGCAAAAAAGAAGGCGCTGAAAAACATTGATCCGAACCTGCTGCCTTACATTTTGTTTTACAAAGGTGAACTAAAACCGTACAAAGAGGCTCTCGACTTCGAAAAGAAAGATATCCCCTACTTCTTCGTGCTTGATAAAGAAGGGAAAATTATTTATGCCACCTCGGGAACATACGGTCAAAAGAAAATGGACGCGATTGAGGGCGTTCTGGAAGAGTAACAGCAGATTTATTTGCTAAGGCACTGCGATGCGACCATAAATTAGGTACATTTAGTCATGGATGTTATTTCTTTGTTGGCGCTGGCACTTGCGCCCGGAATCGCGATTGGAATTTACATTTATCTGAAAGACAAGCACGAACGTGAGCCGTTGGGTTTGTTATTCATCAGTTTTTTGTACGGTGTGCTCAGTACCGCGGTTACCCTGTTAATTAGTTTCCCTTTAGAGGCCATCCTGATTTTTAGCGAGCGCAACGCAGTCCATCAGATGGGCAATGCCTTTTTCAAAGTTGCCCTGGTTGAAGAATTCAGCAAATTCATTTTCATCCGTTTCATTTTATACAGGAACAAAAATTTCAATGAACCCTTCGATGGAATCGTGTACGCCTGCATGGTGGGCATGGGCTTTGCCACGCTCGAAAACATTCTTTATGTGTTTCAGTACGGAGCGCCAACCGGGTTCGTTCGCATGTTTACGGCTGTGCCTGCACACGCCACGTTTGCTGTTTTGATGGGCTACTTTTTAGGCAAAGCCAAATTCACCCACCGCAAAGAAATTTATTACAGTGTTGTTGCCTTGCTGGTGGCAACCGCCTTTCATGGCGCGTACGATTACTTCTGGTTTATTGCTTACGTCCCCGGCATTTGGGTGGGGGCCATCTTATCACTCATTGTGGCGCTCATTCTTTCGCGGAAAGCAATCCGCCTGCATCAGCAGGCTTCCCCTTTTATTGAGGCCTCTTTGCAATCAACCGAAAAGTCTCCCGACCTTCCTGAAAAAAATAATTAATAAAAAAGAGGCTGTCTCCGAAGTAAAGTAAGAGTCAGCCTCTCTGTGAAATGTCATGATTTTCATCTTGGAAGGTGCCTTCTTGTTTATACAGTGAGCTGAATCTCCTCTCCTTCTTTATTCAGGAATTTAAATTCCGTCACCCCCAGCGAAGAATCTTTTTCCAGGTTTACCCAACGTTTGTATTTGAAAAACCATTTTACCCGGGGTGAAATAATACCCTTTGTAAAGTAGGCGTGCAAGTATGGGTGAACAGCCATTACCAAATCTTTTTCATTTTGCTTCACCAGTAAATGATCAAGTGTTTTTTCAATCAAATCAGAAACAAGAATGGACGCTGTAATTTTTCCGGTGCCGTTGCAGGTAGGGCAGGTTTCCTTCGTAACAATATTCACCTGTGGGCGAACGCGCTCACGGGTAATTTGCATCAGTCCGAATTTTGAAAGTGGCAATACCGTTGACTTGGCTTTGTCGGCAGCCATTTCCTCTTTCATGATTTTGTAAATCAGCTTTTTATTGTCCTGATTTCGCATATCAATGAAGTCGACCACAATAATACCGCCCATGTCGCGCAGGCGAAGCTGGCGGGCAATTTCTTTCGCAGCCTCCATGTTTACCGACAGCGCGGTTGTCTCCTGGTTTTCTTCACGGTTCGATTTATTGCCGCTGTTCACATCAATGACGTGAAGGGCTTCCGTGTGTTCAATAATCAGGTAGCCACCCGCTTTCAAACTTACGGTTTGCCCGAAAGCTGATTTAATCTGCTTTTCAACACCGTAGTGTTCAAAAATTTTCGCGCGACCGTTGTAAAACTTAACGATCTTCTCCTGTTCGGGAGAGATGTTGCGGATATACGCACGCGCTTCATCGTAAATCTTTTTGTCATCGATATGAATGTTATCGAATGACTCGTTCAGCAAATCGCGAAGCAGCGATGACGTTTTATTCAACTCACCAATAAGTTTGTCATTGGGTTGAGCATCCGGCAGGCGGGTGATACCCTCCTCCCATGTTTTTACCAGGTTGCGTAAATCTTTGTCGAGGTCAGCCACTTCGGCACCTTCTGCAACGGTGCGTACAATCACACCGAAATTTTCGGGTTTGATAGACTGAATCAGGCGCAACAATCTTTTGCGCTCATCGTTGCTTGTAATTTTTTTCGAAACGTTAACCGCTTTCGAAAATGGCACCAGCACCAGGTATCTACCGGCCAGTGATAACTCGCAGGATAATCGTGGCCCTTTTGTCGAGATGGGCTCCTTTACAATTTGAACCGGCAGAACTTGACCTTTTGTAAGCTGTTGGCCTATTTTGCCATGCTTGTCAATATCCGATTCAAGGGTAAATTTTTCCAGTTTCCCGTAAATCTTCTTGCTGCGTGTCAGTTTCGTAAACTTGTTTAACGAACTGAATTGCGGCCCCAGGTCTAAGTAGTGGAGGAAGGCATCTTTATCGTAGCCGACATCAACAAATGCGGCATTCAAACCCTGAACTACCTTTTTAACGGTGCCCAGGTAAATATCTCCTACGGTAAATTTGCTTCCTTCTTCTTCCTGATGAAACTCTACGAGCTGTTTGTCTCGAAGCAGGGCTATACGACATCCGTCTTGAGTGTTACTAATAATTAGTTCGTTGCTCAAAACGATAAATGTTAAATGTAAAAATGAAATGTGTATAGCTACAGACAATCCCAAACGTGAAAGAATCTTAATAAGAAGATCCTTCGCTAGCCTGGGATGACTTACGTTACTTCTTCTTATGTCTGTTCTTTCTCAAACGCTTCTTGCGCTTGTGGGTAGCCATTTTGTGCTTTTTTCTTTTCTTTCCACTTGGCATAATTTTTTTGGTTTTTCCGCCAGCTGGCGGATAGTTAAACAATTATTTTAAATCCTTTAAATATGAATCCACCGTAGCTTGCACGGCCGGATCTTTATCCATTTCTTTTACTTTTTCAAATTGCTGTTTGGCCCTCTTCTTATCACCGGTATTCATATACGCAATACCCAACAACAACTGCCCCTGAATATGAGCCGGGTTTATTGTTACCAGCTCGACTAAACGTTCAATTGCCTTTTCATACTGCCCCGATTGAATGGAAAGCATGCCCAGGTTAAACATAGCAGATTGATTTTTGGGGTCTTCTTTCAGCACCTCGCGCAACATCATGATTCCTTGCATGGGGTTGGAAGATGACAGGTACGTCATGGCCATTTTAGACTTTACTTCCAGATTTCGGGGGTTTTTCTCCAGTATTTTGGAAAAGTATTCCCTGGTCTTCTCTGCTAATTGGCCTTGCCTGGCCTCATCCATTTCGAAGGTGAAAGCCTGGTAATAATTTTCACCGGCCTTAACCCAGCTTTTTTCATTGTTAAAGAACAGCGCGGCTTGTTCGGCATACCAGCCGGCACTATCAAACTTGCCGGCTTTAGCGTACAGTCCCGCCAAAGAATCGGCAAAGATAGCCTTTTTTTCATTTCCGGCAGATTCCCCATACAGTCCTCTGAGCTGCGTAATTTGACCAACCAGTTCTGCAGGTGCCGAAGCGTGTGGATCCGCTTTCGCTACCGAGTCCTGAGGTGTAGAATTTAACTGATTGTCATTTTCAACAACCACTTTGGGCAACAACAATAGCCCCATAATAACCAGAGCACTGGTAACAATCAGAATAATGCGGGTACGTAACATTTGAATGGGTGCCTTCAGGCAGAATTAAGCTTTCTCGGCAAGTTGTTTCACCTTGTCGCTGCTTTTAATCTTGTTCACGAAAATTTTTGCGGGTTTAAAACTGGGCACAAAATGTTCGTCAATCACAAGGGCGGTATTACGGGAAATATTGCGGGCAATTTTCTTCTTTCTTTTCTTATTAATAAAACTGCCGAAGCCGCGGATGTAAATATTTTCTCCACCGGCCATGTTCTGCTTGATTACGCTAAAGAAAGCTTCAACGGAAGCGGTCACATCGGCCTTGTCAACACCTGTCTTTTCGGCAATTTCATTGATTACATCTGCTTTGGTCACAATCGTATAATTTAGGTTTCTTATTTCAGAGGGAGGGCAAATTTAATTTCTGCATCCACAATTAAAAATGAATATTGAAAAAATCTGATAATCAAGGGGATGGATAACCGATATTTCTCTTTAAAGCTCGCTGAATGGTACAAAATACACAGGCGAAACTTGCCCTGGAGGGATACAAAAGACCCTTATCGCATCTGGCTATCTGAAGTAATCCTTCAACAAACACGCGTAAATCAGGGATTACCCTACTATCAAAAATTTATTGAGGCCTTTCCGTCCGTTTTCGACCTGGCAAAAGCACCTGAACAAAAAGTACTTCGTCTTTGGCAGGGACTAGGATATTATACCCGGGCCCGAAACCTGCACCGGTGTGCTAAACAAATTGTTGACAAATATGGCGGGGTTTTTCCGCAAACCTTTGATGAATTGAAGGGGCTTCCGGGCATTGGTGATTATACGGCCGCTGCTGTTGCGTCAATCGCTTTTGAAAAACAGGTCGCGGTGGTGGACGGCAATGTTTCCAGGGTGATTTCACGAACACACGGCATTGAAATTCCAATTAACAGTCCGGCAGGAAAGAAATTTTTTTTCGAACTGGCAAGTAAACTCATCCCTGCCCGCGAGCCTGATATTCACAACCAGGCGATAATGGAATTCGGGGCATTACATTGTACGCCCTACAATCCAAAATGTGATGACTGCATTTTTTCCAAAACCTGCGTTGCCAATAAAAACTCGCTTCAGGCTGTGTTGCCTGTAAAAAGGCGAATTAAGAAAATCCGCAAACGCTACTTCTACTATTTTGTTCTTCAGAAAGGAAAATCATTGCTGATGAAAAAGCGTGAGGGAAAAGACATCTGGCACGGTCTCTATGATTTTTACCTGGTTGAAAAAAAGCGACCAACCGGTTTTGAAACTATAATTTTGGAAGATCGTTCGTTAAAAAAATTAGCAAAACGCAAAAAGGATGTAGTAATAAGCGAGCCCTATCGGCACATCCTGACACACCAGGTTATTGTATCGCAATTTATTCACGTAAAAGTTGTTGATGACATTTCGATTAATGGTGGTCGATTAAAATTTCAATCATTGAAAAAAGTCGCAGAATTACCCAAACCGGTTTTGATTAGTCGGTATTTAGCCGATATTCAGTTTTTATAGTTCTTTCCGGATTGGTAATTTCACATCTTCCGAGATTAAAAAACAAAACTATGTCTGGTGTAAATAAAGTCATATTGGTGGGCAGGCTTGGAAAAGACCCTGAAGTACGAAACTTAGAAAACGGGGCAACCGTAGCTAATTTTACCATGGCGACTTCCGAAACCTACCGCGATAAAACAACCGGTGAAAAAAGAGAAATCACAGACTGGCATAACATTGTGCTGTGGAGAGGACTTGCTGAAATTGCTCAGAAATATTTGCATAAAGGTGATATGATTTATGTGGAGGGTAAGATGAGAACGCGATCCTGGGAGAAAGACGGGATTACCCGCTATACAACCGAAGTGATTGGCGATAACATGACCATGCTGTCGACACGCGGAGGTAGTGGCCCGGCTTCCAATGAAGGCTATTCCGGTGCTTCGAAAGGTGACGCTTCTGCTGATACCAGCGGCACTGACGACCTTCCCTTTTAACCAAAGATTTATGTACCAAATATGGAGAGGGTTTTTGGTCGTAGGGTTTTGCTCCCTGGTTTTCATCGGTTGCACGAAAGAATACCTTCCAAAGCCATTAGGGTATAATCGCCTTGTTTTACCCGAACCCGTGTATCATTCATTACCCGACACCCTTCCGTATACATTTGAATACTCCGCGCATGCGAAGTTACTGGCCGACACCTCTTGGATAAGCGAGCGGTTTTGGATTGAAATCTACTATCCTAACATTAAAGCTAATGTTCATGTTACTTACAAGAAAATAGAAAACAATGAACAGTTGTTGAAGGAGTTTATGAATGATGCGTATGTTCTTACCTCCAAGCACCAGATAAAAGCTTACGCCATTGATGAGGTGATTGTGAAAACACCCTCCGGAAAAACAGCCGTTGTCGCTGAACTCGATGGTGAAGTACCCAGTCAAATGCAATTTACCATTACTGACTCTACTCAAAACTTTTTAAGAGGAGCGCTTTATTTCAATACAAAAGTTAATAACGATTCGTTGCAGCCGGCCATTGACTATGTGAAGAATGACATCATGCACTTGATCAATACGTTTGATTGGAAAACGAAAAAATAGTCCTGAGTCCATAGTCCTGAGTATTGGGTTGTGACAAACACTAAATTCAGAAATTTTAAAGCTAGTTATTCAGGACTTAAGACTAAAGGCTAATTACTATTCATCATGCTGACTTCCAAACGCGCTCAATTCACATTGCCCCCTTCTGTTACCTACCTGAACTGCGCATACATGGCTCCGTTGTTGAGGGTTGTTGAGAAAGCCGGAATTAAAGGGTTGAGAAGTAAAAGAAATCCAACGGGTATCACACCGCATGATTTTTATGCCGATACTGAAACACTTCGGGCCGAGTATGCCAAGTTGATCAATACCCAGGACGTTAACCGGATCGTAACCATTCCTTCTGTTTCATATGGAATGGCCACCGTTGCACATAACCTGAACATTAAAAGAGACCAGCACATCATTGTTGCGGGAGAACAATTTCCCAGCAATTATTATCCGTGGCAATCACTTTGCGAAGAAACAGGCGCTTCCATAAAAACAGTAAACGCCCCGGAAGATTTTGTTGACCGCGGAAAACGATGGAATGAAAAAATATTGGATGCCATCAATTCCAATACGCGTGCTGTTGCCATCGCCAATTTTCATTGGGCCGATGGAACCCGGTTCGACTTACTGGCCATCCGCAAAAGAACAAAAGAAGTAGGTGCCCTTTTGATCGTTGATGGAACCCAATCTGTTGGTGCCGTGCCATTCGATATTCAAAAAATTCAACCCGATGCACTGATCTGTGCAGGGTATAAGTGGTTGTTAGGGCCTTATTCGATCGGACTTGCCTATTATGGAGATTATTTCAATAACGGAAAGCCCATAGAAGAATGCTGGATTAACCGGAAGGACAGCGAAAATTTTGCCGGACTTGTTTCTTATCAAAGCGATTATCAACCCGGCATGTTGCGTTACGAAGTTGGCGAGCACAGCAATTTTATTCTCGTACCTATGATGATAAAAGCGATTGAGCAACTCAACAAGTGGGGGGTCGATCGCATTCAGCAGTATTGTCGATCGATCACAACGGAAAGCATCGGCCGATTGAAAGAAAGCGGATTCATTATTGAAGACGAGGGCTTTAGAGGCTCTCACTTATTTGGCGTTCGTTTGCCGGCAGGTGTAGAATTGAAAGAGGTGAAGGCTGCATTGTTGAAACACAAGGTTTACGTTTCTTACCGCGGTAATGCCATCCGGGTCGCACCCAATGTATACAATACCGAAAAAGATGTTCAGAAACTGGTAAGGGTACTTGCAAAGATGATTTGAGTCTTGTTAAAAATAAATTCTGTGGCTGGTCCGATTTTGATAAGTTAACAGAAAATTAGACGATGCGATTTGCGATATTATTTTCATTTATTGTAAACACCGCAGTGTGTTACAGTCAACCATACACATTTGTCTTTTTGAATTCCAAAAAAGATAAGCAAGAACTGCCTCAGGAAGAAGTAAAGAAAATTATGGAAGGTCACCTGACCAACATACAACGACTGGCAAAAGAGAAAAAGCTTCTGGTTGCGGGGCCTTTTGACGGTGGTGGCGGAATTTTCATTTTTAACTCAACCTCTGTTGACTCAGTAGCAACCTGGCTCAGTGCCGATCCGGGGGTACAGGCGAAACGATGGAACATTGAAATCCTTCCTTACCAACCACGTATCGGTGGCGTATGCGCTGTGGGTGAGAGTTATGAAATGATAACCTATACATTTGTTCGCTTCATCGCGCAAGTCACCAAATCAACAGCCGGTAACTACCCAGAAATTCTAAGGCGTCATGAGCTGTACATTAAAGAAAAATTTCTGAAGAACGACTCGGTTATTACCGAAGGAATTTTTGGAAACGATGGGGGCATGCTCGTTTTGAGAGGGGAGGTTTCTAAAGAGATTTTTGAAGCCGATCCGGGTGTGCAGGAAGCACTTCTGCAAGTTGACATTAAAAAGCTGTGGATTGCTAAAGGCTCGTTTTGCGAGAAGTAGATTCTTAGTTTTTAAAATTAAATTCCGAAAAAATTTGCCACCGGCTGCCATCATGCTTGAGCAACACTATTGAATTTACCCGGCAAGTTGCACTAAATTTTTTCTCCCTGAATTCATCCCATGCCTTAACAAATTCTGCTTTTTTTAAATCGCGGAAGGCCACCGTAAGGTGAGGATGAAACGCATGCTCTTTATAATTCGCATTAAAGAGATTGAATTCCTTTTTACAAAAGCGGTGAAGATTTTTTTGAAACAACTCCAGCTGATCATTTTTAACAACCTCAATAAAAATAACACGCGACTCAAAGCTACCGAAATTCAACAAAGTCAATTCAAATGATTGCTGCGTTTGAGCAAATGACGATAGCCCTTCTGTTAAAAATGTTTCCTTTCCCTCTTTCCATTCAAACGGCATGTGAAGCGTAATGTGCGGAGGGGAGTTGAGGGAAGCTCTGCTGCCATACCCTTTTTTGAAATAATTTTTTAGTTCCATCGCATCTTCAAAAACAGGCGAAGGAGGAATGATGGCAATGAAGTATAATTCTTTATTCAAACTCAGCTATCTTGTAACAAAGGTAAATAATGGTATCGTGCGAAACAGTCCGAAAACTTTCTCTTTCCCTGCCGGAAGCTGTAGAGGTGCCACATTTTGAAAAAGCTTCCTTTCGTGTCAGAAAAAAAATATTTGCCACGCTTGATTCAAAAAACAAACGCTGTATCGTTAAACTATCCGCGGTTGACCAGTCGGTATTTTGCTCTTATGATAAGGCCATCATTTATCCAGTAAAAGGCACCTGGGGCATACAAGGCTGGACAATTATTGAGTTGAAAAAAGTCCCTAAAAAACTTCTGACAGATGCCCTTCTTACCTCCTACTGCGGGGTTTCTCCTAAAAAACTAAGTAAGTCTGTCCGGTAATCCTGATTGCCGCCCTAAGGGTTTGTGAGGAATAACGGGATAAATTTTGCATCTTGCGCCCCGAACAAAAAACCGCCTATTTCGGTTAATAAAATAAACAAAAGACCATGGGAAGACCTCCAACCTTACCACTTAAGAAAAAAGACGGCTGGTACCTCGAAATCCGCAATAAAGGAGCAAAAACAGGTACTGTGCTTATCCGGGATACCGAAGAAGCCATGCATTTAGCAGCCCGTATGTATCAAAACACCAAAGATGTTATTCTGCTGGGCGAACACCGCAACGGTAAGCGCGTAGACGATACTGCGAAAAAGAAGAAAAAAGCTTAACGCTTCGTCTGTCAAAAACTGGTCGTCAGGTGGGAATTCCCCAGCCTGACTTTTTTTATGCAAACTCGCGGATAATCTGCTCAACGGGTTTTGTGTCCTTATAGAAGCCCAGGATTTTCAACATCACCCGGTCGACCAAAGTATCGGGGCAAGAGGCCCCGCTGGTAAGAACTACATCAGTTGGGGTTTTTTCAGGCAAAAAATTACTCGTTACCTTCTTTTCCTTTTTATGATAATCGAAATGATGGATTTCTGATTTCGATTTGATTTCCTTTTCAGAATTAATGAAGAATGTAGGAAATCTGCGTTCACAAAGTTCAACGATATGGGATGTGTTGGAGCTATTATAACCACCCACCACAATCGCAAGATCGGCTCTGGTATCCAGCAGTTGATACGTTGAGTCCTGGTTGTCGTTTGTCGCATAACACAAAGTGTCACGCGTATCGGAAAAATGCGCCTTAAGTTTTTCAATACCATGCAACCCGATCATCAGTTGCCTGAAGTAATCAGCAATGGCCTGAGTTTCGGTGGCAAGCATTGTTGTTTGGTTCACCACCCCCACGCGCTGCAGGTGTTTGGTCGGATCAAAGCCTTCTGAATGCTTCCAGGCAAACTCTTCGTAAAATTCATCTTTACTTTTTTTACCAAGAATATAATCTCCCAGCTTGTGGGCTTCGTCCATGTCGCTCACAATAACAGAGGGGGCACTATGGGCGCTGTGCGAAAAGGTCGCGCGGGTTTCTTCATGGCGGGGTTTTCCGTGAATAATGACTGTGTACGCCTCCTTCCCTAATTTTTCAGCACGGTTCCATACTTTCTCAACAAACGGGCATGTTGTGTTATATTTTTGAACCTCTACGCCTTTATCGAGCAACAGATGCTCTACCTCCAGGGTCGTTCCAAAGGCAGGTATGATCACTACGTCCTCCAGGCTGATTTCCTTCCAGGGAATAAATTGAGTTCCATCCGTATCCATAATAAATTGAATACCCCTGCTTTGAAGATCGTTGTTAACCTCCTGGTTGTGGATCATCTGACTCAAGAGAAAAACGCGCTTATCCGGATTTTCCTCTACTGCCTTGTAACTGATCTCAATAGCATTTTCAACACCATAACAAAAACCAAAATGACGGGCAATAAGAAAACGAATGGGTCCAAAATCTAAAACCGCTGGAGAAAAATCCTGCTTGCGCAGATCTTTTAATCTCCGGGATTCTTTCACTCTTCCGGTTATAGACGACCGGTAATAGGCCGGTATTTCAAACTTTTTGATAGACGTATTTTTATCTCGCTAATGTAAAATTAGCAGAATTGCGGGAGGATTATCAAAAAAATGGGCACACACGTTCGTGTGCCCTGAATAATCTTACGCTGCCTTCGACAGCTTATCTTCCTTCACCTGTTTCTTGCGAACCTCTTTCGATTCAATGTCAAAAGTCATTACTTCAACAACATTTTGCTTAATGTACTTTAACACTTCCATCACCTTTCCATCAATCTTACTCCGCACACGTTCGCCTCTCTTAAACAATCTTCTCATACTTACTTTATTTGATTTACATTCTGAAAGCATAGTTGAATTCTCTTGGAAAATCCTCATATGTTCCCGTTAAGATAATCAAATCTCCGACTTTTTTCTTTTTCATGATTTCGTCAAATTCTTTGGTTGACTTAACGGGCTGGTCATTCACTTTGGTAATAATGAAGCCTTCGCGGATATCGGTATAGCGCGCCAGCTTTCCGTTGCCGATGCTGGTTACCTTCACTCCGTTATCCAACTCCAGTTTTTTCAACACTTTACTATCAACATCCTCCACCTCAAAGCCCAGGGCTGCGTATCCCTTACGATCTTCTGCCTTTACCGTTCCGGTATCGCCATTTTTTGATTTCAAAACCACAGGATATGTGACTTCCTTTCCCTTTCGGTTTACGGTAATCAAAAGTTTGTCTCCGGGGCGATGTCGACCAACGTGTTCAATTAATTCGGTACTTGATTTGATTTGTGTTTCGTCAATTTTAACAATCACATCTCCTTCTTTAATTCCGGCATCTTTCGCAGCGCTCTTTCCGTTTTCTGCGAATCCCGAAACATAAGCACCCTCATTTACTTCAAGCGATTGCTCTTTTGCCAGGTTGCTCGTTACGCTGCCAACGGATACACCCAGCCATCCGCGTTGAACAACTCCGAATTTAATCAGGTCTTCAACAACCTTGCTCACAATGTTAGATGGCACAGCAAAGCCATATCCGGAATACGATCCTGTTGGACTGGCAATGGCAGTATTAATACCCAATAATCCACCGCTCATGTTTACTAATGCGCCACCGCTGTTACCGGGATTGATAGCCGCATCTGTCTGAATAAACGACTCGATGGCGGTTCTCCCTTCTTCATTAGCGGTATTAATAATATTAATGTTTCTTCCTTTCGCGCTGATGATGCCCGCTGTAACGGTGGAGTTAAGATTAAATGGATTGCCTACGGCCAAAACCCATTCGCCAACCCGCGATTGATCAGAGTCAACAAACGACAAATATTTCAAGCCCGTCTCACCAATCTTGATCACGGCAATGTCTGTATCCGGATCAGTACCGATAACTTCAGCCTTGAAAGTTTTGTTATTGCTCATGGTCACCTCCACCACTTCCGCATCCTGAACAACGTGGTTGTTGGTAACAATGTATCCGTTTTCTGTTATGATCACTCCCGATCCTGAACTTTGGCTCGGGCCTTGTTGCATTCGGGGGCCAAAAAACTCGCGGAACGGATCTATGTTTTGTGTTTGATTTCGACCGCTCTGGGTCGACTTAATATAAACAACGGCTGGCGTAACCTGCGCGGCTATTGCCGTAAAGTCCATTGGTATGGTCCTTCCATTTTCATCTGTTGCATACGTTACCTGCGAAACAGGGGCTTGTGCGGTATACCCCAACACAACATCATCTTTTTTGGTGAGTTCAATTACTCCAAAAGTGAACAGGCTGCCCAGAATGGCCGCCAG